>OFDC01000028.1_pt1 | contig 201036 bp, 159 predicted proteins | sample 1520941 | NCBI WGS metagenome assembly OFDC01 (sample SAMEA94258168, study PRJEB24077) | hot springs metagenome | biome: Aquatic biome; feature: Water | place: India | collected 2012-12-06 | depth 5 m
CAAAGGTCTTAAAATTTTTCTCTAAAAAAAACAAGCACCTACCCTTTTTATTTTGGTAAGTGCTTGAAATACAAGTTTTTATAAGATTTTTAATGAAAAATATTGGTAAAATTCAATTTCGTTTCGTTAAGAAATTGTTATGCGTGCCTAATATTTTTATGAACTGGTATAATTAGTGGTACGAATACTTGGTTTGAATGCTTTTATAAAGTTGTAAGTATCAAAATTCTTTCAAATTTAAAAAATATCGGGTGCTTTTTAACTCACCTGTTTTTATCAAAGCCCGAACGTTTACTAATTCTTGTAAATCTCTCGTTACGGTTGCGGGAGATGCACTCGTAATAGTTTTATAATTTGAGGCACTTAAACCACCCTTAAATCCTTCAATTCCTTCTTCAAAAACTCTCAAGATTACCTTTATTTGTCTTTCATTAAGAGTTTTGTATTTGATAAAAAATTTTGATTTTGCCAATAAAAAATTCACCATCTTAATGGTATATTGCTGTGATTGGAGTATCATTTCAGCAAAGAATATAAGAAATTTATTGACATTATTGCTATGATTACAAGATTGCAAAGCTTCATAGTAGGCTTTTTTATTCACCTCAATTATTTTGGCAAGAGAGTTCAAAGACGGTATTTTTATTCGCTGAGAAATTGCCTTTTCAACCAACGCCCTACCTATTCGACCATTACCGTCTTCAAAAGGATGAATCACTTCAAAATATAAATGTACCATGCCCGCAAACGCTAAAACTGAAATTTCATTTGGCTGAGTTATCTGTCGGTTATACCAAATGATAAATCTTTCCATTTCATAATTAACTTGTTCCGAAGGTGGGGCTTCATAAAATATTTTTGGTGCTGATAAATTTCCCGAAATAATTTGCATCGGTTCGCTGTGCTGGCGATAATTGCCGATAACCTCAATGTCTCTTCGGCCATTCATGAGCATTTTGTGCCACAAAAATAATATTTCATTGGTTAGAGGTTTATCGTAATGCTGATAAATATCTACCATCATCTCGGCAATTCCTGCTTCGTTTGGCTGAACTTTTCGATGGTCGGTTTTTAGTCCTAAATGCTTTCGGATAGAACTCTGCACCGATTCCCTTTTCAATATCTCGCCCTCTATGCTTGATGTTGATAGGGCTTCTTGCGTAAGAATTTCTATTTTTAAGTTTTCTAAATTGCTCGATTCTAAATGACTCGTAATTCCGTAAACAATACCTGTATTTCTGTGAAAATCATTCTCAAGATCAATCAAATCTACCGAATTATATTCAAGGTTGTGCCAGTCTTTGAGTTGCCAAATCCATTGCATGAGCGATAAATTTTAGGTTTATAACTCAAATATAATAAAAAAATGAGTTATAAAAACTGTTTTTATAACTCATTAATCAATTTATATGTCAAAAATCTTGTTTTACGAACCCATAATATTATGCCCCATTTTATCTCGTTTGGTTTGCAGATATCCAACATTATGTGGGTTAGCTTCTATCTCAATCGGAATCGAATCAATAATTTCTAAACCATAACCAATCAAACCAGCTCTTTTCTTAGGATTATTTGAAATCAATTTCATTTTTTTTATTCCTAAGTTTCTCAAAATTTGAGCTCCAACGCCATAATCTCGCTCGTCCATCTTGAAACCTAATTCGAGATTTGCTTCTACAGTATCACGCCCCATCTCTTGCAATTTGTAGGCTTTCAGTTTATTCAACAAACCAATTCCACGCCCTTCTTGATTCATATAAAGTATTACCCCCTTGCCTTCTTTCTCGACCATTTCCATAGCAGCATGAAGCTGCGGCCCACAATCACAGCGGCATGAACCAAAAATATCACCCGTTACGCATGACGAATGAACACGCACCATTATAGGTTCATTTTCTTCCCAAGTACCTTTAATGAGTGCTAAATGTAGTTGGTCATTGTCCAATTGGCGGAAAGCAACCATATCGAAGTTCCCCCATTCGGTTGGCATATTTACGCCAATTTCACGCTTTATCAAAGATTCTTTTTCGAGACGATACTCAATTAAGTCTTTGATACTCACTAATTTAAGATTAAATTTCTTCGCAATTTCAAATAATTGCGGCAAGCGTGCCATTGTGCCATCTTCGTTCAGAATCTCAATCAAAACTCCTGCGGGTTGAAGTCCAGCCAATACAGCTAAATCAATGGCCGCTTCTGTATGCCCCGAACGACGAATTACTCCACCTTCAGCAGCACGCAACGGAAAAATATGCCCTGGACGACCCAAATCTTCGGGTTTTGTGGCAGGGTTTACGAGTGCTTGAATGGTTTTGGCACGGTCGCTGGCCGAAATTCCTGTGGTGCAACCATTGCCAAGTAAATCGACCGATACAGTAAAAGCAGTTTCGTGTTGAGCTGTATTTTTACCTACCATCATATCCAGTTCCAATTCCTCACAACGCTTACGAGTGAGGGGTGTACACATCAAACCTCGGCCTTCTTTCACCATAAAATTGACCATTTCGGGCGTAGTTTTTTCAGCGGCACATATAAAATCACCTTCATTCTCACGGTCTTCGTCATCAACTACGATGATTATCTCTCCATTACGAATTGCTTCAATTGCATCTTCTATGCGGTCTAATTTCATTTTAATTTTATCTTGTGTTTTATAAATTTTTAACACAAAAACTTATAAAAACGTTTAAAAACAGTCGTGCCACATTTCAGAAATGTGGCACGTCAAAAGTATGCTTATTTTTATTTCTTATTAAACTCACGGTGAGCAACTTCCTCAAAAAGTCTTTCTTTTGGTAAGCTTTTAAAATATTCGTAAGTAATTTTCAAACCTTCAGCACGACTTACTTTTGGTTCCCAACCTAAGATTTCCTTCGCCTTTGTGATGTCTGGTTGACGTTGTTTAGGGTCATCTTTTGGAAGTGGCTTATGAACAATTTTCTGTTCTGTTCCTGTCAATTTGATGATTTCTTCAGCAAATTCATTCATCGTTATTTCTGACGGATTTCCAATATTTACTGGATAAGCATAATCAGATAATAATAAACGGTAAATACCTTCTACTAAATCATCTACATAACAAAACGAGCGAGTTTGTGTACCATCACCAAAAATAGTAAGGTCTTCGCCACGCAATGCTTGACCGATGAATGCAGGCAATACACGTCCATCATTGAGTCGCATCCTTGGCCCGTACGTGTTAAAGATACGCACGATACGAGTTTCTACACCGTGGTAAGTATGATAGGCCATTGTCATGGCTTCTTGGAAACGCTTAGCTTCATCATATACGCCACGAGGTCCAACTGGGTTTACGTGTCCCCAATACTCTTCAGTTTGTGGGTGAACCTGTGGGTCGCCATAAACCTCTGATGTTGAAGCAATGATTACTCTTGCTTTTTTTACACGAGCCAGACCAAGACAGTTATGAATTCCGAGTGAACCTACTTTTAGGGTCTGAATCGGAATCTTCAAATAATCAATCGGGCTTGCTGGTGAAGCAAAATGTAAGATATAGTCGAGTTCACCTGGAACGTGAATAAATTTACTTACATCGTGGTGATAAAACTCAAAATTTGGATGTTTGAACAAATGTTCGATATTGCGTAAATCACCAGTGATTAGGTTATCCATCGCAATGACATAGTGTCCTTCTTTGATAAATCTATCGCAAAGGTGCGAACCCAAAAAACCCGCACCGCCTGTTATTAATACTCTTTTCATATACCCCCAACCCCTAAAGGGGAGTTTTTGTTTTTATGTTTTATGAAGTTTTATCTTAATCCATCACCTTTGCCCCCCTTTAGGGGCTGGGGCGGCCGCCGCTGCGGGTGGTTTTACTTTACTGTTTCTCTACCAACTGAGAAATATGTATAGCCTAAATCACGCATATCTTTTAGTTCGTAAAGGTTACGGCCATCAAAGATAACTTTATTTTTGAGGGCAGCTTCCATTTTATCGAAATCTGGTGTACGGAATTCTGGCCATTCGGTCATAATCATCAAGGCATCAGCTCCTTCAATGGCTTCATAAGGACTTTTAGCATATTTTACTTTTTTACCAACTACGCCACGTACGTTTTCCATTGCTTCTGGGTCATATACTACCACTTTTGCACCTGCTTTACGCAATTCTTTAATATTATATAAAGCTGGAGCTTCACGAATATCATCAGTGTGTGGTTTAAAAGCTAATCCCCAAAGGGCAATCGTTTTGCCTTTCAAATCGCCATCAAAATGAGCTTTGATGTGCGGCATCATTTTGGTTTTTTGCTTTTCATTTACTTTCATTACTGATTTCAAGATTTTGAAATCGTAATCAAACTCATTAGCCGTTTTTTCCAAAGCTTGTACATCTTTCGGGAAACAACTTCCACCGTAACCAATTCCTGCAAATAGGAAACGCTTACCAATACGACTATCAGTACCGATACCTTTACGAATTGCATCAACATCCGCACCCGCTCTTTCGCATAGGTTAGCAATTTCGTTCATAAACGTAATCTTCATTGCCAAAAATGCATTCGCTGCATATTTTGTCATTTCGGCCGAACGCTCATCCATAAAGATAATCGGATTTCCTTGACGCACTAACGGAGCGTAAAGCTTTTCCATCACTTTTTTAGCTTTTTCAGAAGTCGTACCGATAACTACACGGTCAGGCTTCATAAAATCTTCAACGGCAACACCTTCACGCAAAAACTCTGGGTTTGATACTACATCAAAATCAACTTTTGCATTTTTGGCTACACGCTCACGTACTTTTTCGGCTGTGCCTACTGGTACTGTACTTTTATCAATAATTACTGCATAACTTTCGAGCAATGGTCCAAGGTCATTGGCTACACCCAAAATATATTTCAAATCGGCCGAACCGTCTTCACCTGGAGGTGTCGGCAATGCCAAGAAAATCACTTGAGCATCTTTAATTCCTTCGGCTAAATTTGTTGTAAAATTCAAACGTCCTTCTTTAGTGTTACGGTCGAAAATTACATCTAAACCTGGCTCATAGATAGTTAATTTTCCTTTGCGAAGCTTTTCAACTTTACGCTCATCAATATCTACACAAGTTACTTGATTACCTGTTTCTGCAAAACAAGTACCAGTTACGAGGCCAACGTATCCTGTTCCTACTACGGCTATTTTCATAAGTCAAAACTCCCAGCCCCAAAGGAGAGGTTTTAAAATTAAATCGTTTGTTGAGGCATTTTCAAACGACTGGATTTAATATTATTTAATCTTTAGTTTTCTTGTACAAATGTATAACTTTTTTTAGAAACAAAAATTTTATTCAAATAAAAAAAATAAAAATTTACTCCAAAAAAGTGGACTTAATAACAAGTCACTATCTTTAAGTACATATTTTTGAAACAAAAAATCATCTTTTTGTTATTTAAAGGCAGCATTAATTATAGTAAAAAATAAAGATCTATTAGAAAGAGTATTTTCTCTTGTGTAAAAATAAAATACAATAATTTCGATGTTTTATCGCTTTTATTAGAATTTTCGTTCGTATATACTTGCACAGACAAGCTATTCTTTCGTAAATTCACCACTTTAATCTAATTGTCAATCCTAAAAGAACATCTTACATTGAATAGAAGAGATGCCATACAAAGAGTAGCCTACCTGATGGGAGGTGCTTTGTCTGCCCCAACAATGATTGCGATGCTCGAAGGCTGCAAGTCGAATACTGCAACCGAAGCTGCAACCTCTTTTGCCTTATCGACCGACTATAAAGGCTTAGTTGCCGAAATCGCCGAAATCATCATTCCGAAAACTACAACTCCAGGTGCTAAAGAAGCAGGTGTTGGACCGTTTGTAGAAATGATGCTGAAAGACTGTTACAAACCTTCGCAACAAGAACATTTTGTGAAAGGTCTGGATGCACTCGAAGAAGAATCTAAAAAAGCCAATGGTGGCAAAAAATTCTTGGAGAGTACACCTGAGCAACAAACGGCTCTTTTGAAGAAATTCGAGGCGATGGCAAACGATGAGGCTAAGAAAAATGAGACAGCCAAGAAAATCGTAGATGCCGAAACTGGTCTTGCGAAAGAAAACAAGGGCAAAGAAGAAGCTCCACCAGTGCCATTCTTCAAAATAATGAAAGAATTGACACTTTTGGGCTATTTTACCTCAGAAGTTGGTTGCAAACAAGCACTGGCTTATGTGGAAGTTCCAGGTAAGTATGAGGGCTGTGTGAAAATGACTCCAGGACAAAAAGCTTGGGCGTTGTAAAATAGTCAACAGTCGGCGGCTCAAAGTCTATATTATGATGTGAGATACGCCAATCTAATTTTAAAAACTCCTGACTGTGGACAGTTGTCTGTGGTCTATTGACAAAAAAATACTATTCAATCTGATGAATATCCAAGGTAAAGAAAAAGAAAAAATGACTTACGACGCCATCGTTGTAGGGTCGGGAATCTCAGGCGGCTGGGCTGCCAAAGAGTTATGTGAGAAAGGCTTAAAAGTGTTGATGATTGAGCGTGGACGTGACATTAAGCACGTAGAAGGATATGAAACTGCCATGAAAAACCCTTGGGATTTTCCACACCGTGGAAACATGGACAACATGGCAAGAGAGCAATATTGGGCGAGCGTTCGCACAGGCTATACTGGCCGTGAAGAACACCGCCACATGTTTGAAAACGATAAAGAAAACCCATATTTGGAGAAAGCTGGTCGTGGGTTCGACTGGATTCGTGGGTACCACGTGGGTGGTCGCTCATTGATGTGGGGACGCCAAAGCTACCGTTGGAATGAAAAAGACTTTACCGCAAACCTTGAAGATGGTCACGGTATCGACTGGCCAATTCGTTATAAAGATTTAGCTCCATGGTATAGCTACGTTGAGAGTTTTATCGGTGTAAGTGGTACAAAAGATGGTTTGGATGTATTACCCGATGGAAATTTCCAACCAGGAATGGATATGAACTGCGTTGAAAAAGAGTTTAAATCGAGAGTTGCTAAGAAATTTGGTGGTCGTGCTGTTACAATCGGGCGTACAGCTCACTTGACTGCTCCAACTAAAATCCAAACAGATTTAGGTCGTGCTTCTTGCCAATTCCGTAATGCTTGTATGCGTGGTTGCCCTTATGGTGGTTATTTCAGTACGCAGTCTGCTACTTTGCCAGCGGCCAATAAAACTGGTAATTTGACATTGACTACCGATAAGATTGTTCACCAAGTAATATTTGATGACGAAAAAGGCAAAGCCGTTGGTGTAAAAGCCATCGACCAAAATACAAAAGAAGAATATGATTACTACGCAAAAATCATCTTCTTGAATGCTTCGGCTATCAATTCTTCATGGATTATGATGCAGTCGAAGTCGAAAACTCACCCAAATGGTTTGGGTAATGAGTCTGACCAATTGGGCAGAAATATCATGGACCACCACTTGGCGGTAGGTGCTTCGGGTACTTTCGAGGGCATGGAAGATATGTATTATTATGGTCGTCGTGCGAATGGTATTTATGTTCCACGTTTCACAAACTGGGGCAGCGACAAAAAACGTGACTTCGTACGTGGATTTGGTTACCAAGGTGGTGCAAGCCGTGCAAGTTGGGGTCGTGGTGGCCAAATGGATGGTTTCGGTGCTGACTTCAAAGAAGCCATGACGCAAGTTGGGCCATGGTCATTTAATATTGGTGGTTTTGGAGAAACTTTACCAGATTCAAACAACCGTTTCACACTTTCTGACCAAAAAGACAAGTGGGGTTTACCAGTTGTGCAGTTTGATGCAGGTTGGGGCGAAAATGCCTTAAAAATGCGTGTAGCAATGATGAACGAAGCAGCTGAAATGCTCGAAGCTGCTGGTATGAAAAACATCAGCACTTACGATGACCGTAGCAAAAACCCAGGTATCGGTATTCACGAAATGGGAACTGCCCGTATGGGACGTGACCCTAAAACTTCGGTATTGAATGGAAACAACCAAGTTTGGGGAGCAAGCAATGTATTCGTAACTGACGGTGCAGCCATGACTTCGGCATCTTGCGTAAACCCATCGCTTACATACATGGCACTTACGGCTCGTGCAGCAGATTTCGCTGTGAGCGAGTTGAAGAAAATGAATTTGTAATTTAGTCCACAGTCGATGGGCGATTGACAATAGTTACAAAAACAGCGAATTTGCCTTTTGGTGAGTTCGCTGTTTTGTTTTATCCCGTAGGGATTTAATATCGGTAGAAATAAAATAGAATAATTAAAAGGTATGCCGTAGGTATGCACCCAAACGAGATAATCAATTTTGTTTTCGAGGAATGACTACTTTGAATTGTTGCGTTTCTACCTCGTTGTATAGTTCAATATCAGGATGTAATTGCAAAGCTCTAAAAACTCCCGAACCAATGCCACGATACGGCAAAAGTTCGCTGGCAAATTTGGTTATAATTGGATTTCGAGGAACAGCCACACCCATCTTTACATTTTCGGTCGTGAGATGATTAGGCAAAACACCTGGACTAATGATTTCGATACGGTTTTGGAAAATAAATAGCCTTATCGGAGCATTTCGACTATAATCTCTATGAATGAGGGCATTCATTATTAATTCTTCCAAAGCAATTTCCGAAATTTCAAGTTCGCCTTGTGAGTTGAAACCTTGTTTATTTTGTAGTTTCAAGAGGTTCGATTTCAAGAAGTCCATCGAAAAACGGAATTGTCTTTCCAATGTTCCTGTTATATCATCGCTTGATAAATACTTCGTATCGGTTATATCATTACCATAGAAACTTACCGCTTTTACAATAAAAGTCGGCTGAAAAAGCTGAGGATTTTTACTAAAAAATAATAAACCTGTCAGTGTCAGCTCGTTTTTGTAAGCCAGTTTTAAATTATCAAGCAATTGAGCAATCGTAATTTTTTGCTGCTCTAAATGCTCAAAAATAGTTTGTTTAAACTTAGTTTCGTAATAAACGTAGAAAGTAGATTTATCTAATTCTTGCTCTACATTTGCTCCTCTGATGGGCAATTCTTCAGTATGAAATGACCCACTTTCTTGTAATAATCTTGATAGTTCGGCTTGCGAAAGAATACGTTTATCGGCACCTGATTTTGTCAGATATTTGCCTTGTTTGGTGCAGTAGGGTTTTTGTAAACCTTCTTCAACTTCTATGATAAAAACGATTTTCTCGTCAATTTCTTCTAAAACAGTAGTGACATGAACGGGCGGAATTACATTTTCGCTACAAGCATTTGATACTAAGTTGTTTAGCTTCCGAATATCGTCTTGGCTTACGCCTTGTACTACGTTTTTATCATCGACACCGATAAAAATAAAACCACCTTTGGCATTAGAAAAAGCCACTAACTCTTCGGCCAACGAAATGGTATTTTCGATTTTTACCTTGAATTGGTGTTGAGAGTCTTCACCCAATCGGATTCTCTTTTCTATGTCGGCAATGCTTAGTTTCATTCTTTATAAATGAAAAATCTGGTGATAAAGTTCAATCATTTTCGGTACTTTAGTGGCAATTTCGGCGGGTAAGAGGCCAATTCCTACCCAATCTTTTACTTTTTTTGCTTCGTTGAAAATCTTCGTAATTGTACTTGTAGCAACTTTTACTTCGCTTGGTTTTGTAGCTTCTTCTAACTCAAATAATTCTTTTAAGGCGACCGTAAAATTATTTTGCCATTCGCTATTGGCTTGCGAAGCAAGCTTCATTTCGGTCAATAGCTCTTGTAATTCTTTTAAGTCAGAGTTCTGAGCATAATTATTCACGAAGCTATTTTTTGAGCCAGTTCCTAAGCCCGACATCTGCCCGTGATTGATGATATTGCCGTGGAAATGCGTGATATTTCTTTCGTCTTCCAATTTCTGTATGTTTTTTGGTGTTTCTACTATTTTCAGAATCTCATTGATTTGATAATCTTTGGTTTCGGTCGAATATTCGGTTTTCCCTCTTCGTTTCAAACCTACCAAATGATTGTATTCAACCGTAACATTTTCTTCGATTTCGAGGTATTCTTTTACCGCCAAACTTTTCATGGTTCGGTGAATACTTCTGAAATCTTCTCTTAAAATATCTAAATAGCCTTGCGGGTGCTGGCCTTGTAGCCAAATATCAATACGGCGGTCGTTCTGCTCGACTAAGGCTACGCAAGGTTCAACATTGGTTGTTTCTTGCAGGATAATGCCTTTGTTCCAGTAATAATTTTCTTGCAAAATATCGGCAAAACGCTGCACAATGAAGCTATGAATCAGAAACGAAGGCAGGCCGTTATCGTACTGAAAATAATAATGTAGGGCATCTTTTTTATAGACATTTCGGCGAAGCCCGTCGGGAGTGTCTTCTCTGAATGCCGCTGGAATGTACAGTATTTCTTCGTTTCGGTCGAAATAGGCTACTTTAAACTGCTCCATCATTTCGATGATGTAATCGTAGTGAGCCACTTCGTAGCGGTATTGTTCGGGGCTTTCGGGTTGGAGAATATACCGTAAATCTTCTTTTTTGATTTTGCCCAAATACTGAGCCGTACGGTCGTGCGTGATAATGCGATAAATGCCATCAGTGAGCCATTCGGGATTCAGAATTTGCAGACTACGGAGGTTTGGTCTATCAAAAAAACGCACCGTACCGAGCAGATTTAAGTATTTCAATAAATCGTCTTCGGTTTCGGCAACAACATCATTTTCTTTACAAATCTGCAAATAGGTTTCGCTGCTCAGATAGGGTACTTTTTTGGCGTATTTTTCTTCGAGATTTTGCTTAACATCAAAATAGCTTTTGGGTACTTCTTGATGAATATACGGCAAACTCATTAAGGTTTGACGAATGGCTTTCTCTAAGGCCTCCATCTGCTCCACAAAAGGTTTATTGCCCTGCGAAGCCTCTTTGATAGATACCCGAAAAGTATTGATATAGCGTTTAGCGTAATCTTCAGAGATTAGATTAGTCGTGATTTTGGCACTCGGATGGGCCTCAATTTTATTGATAACGATGATAAAAGGCGAATCGGGGGCGTAATTATTGAGGTATTCTAAATATTTGTCGGGTTGTTCATCATGTTCAGCACTAAGTAAAATAATATAGAGCGTACCTTCGGTTAAGAAAAATTGGTGAATGGATTGTTGGATTTCCTGCCCGCCAAAATCCCAAAAATTGATACAATAATCATTCGTTTTGCCTTGATATGCTTCTTTTATTCGCCATTTTTCGAGATTTACGCCTTTGGTCATTACTCGTTTTTTTTCGTCAAATGGTTTTCCCAGTAAATATTCCATTAAGCTGGTTTTTCCCGAGTTGGGTTCTCCAAGAAATATTAGTTTGGCTTCGTTGAAAGGCTTTTTGCTTTGATATATGTTTTTATAGTATGCTAATAAGCCTTCTCTACCATTGCTAACTATTGCTTGTTTAATCTCAGGATTTAAAGGGTTACTCCTTAAATAAATAACTTTTTCATTAAATAAACTCAATTGCTCTTGATTATCATATAAGTCATATTCTAAGGGAGAGTTTTTTACAAAAGTTTCAGTAATTGTACTAATTTGATTTCCAATTAGATTAATATTTCTCAATCTTTTAATATTCATAAGCGGAGAAATATTTCTGATTTTATTTTTCTCTAAAGAAACCCTTCTTAAAAACTTTAAATTGGTTAATGGAGATATATCTTTAATTTGGTTGTTGTCTAAATCTAATTCCTCTAAAATTTTAAGATGAGCTATTGGTGTAATATCTATGATTCTATTAAATGGTAAAGAGAGAGTACGTAACTTTGATAAATGATATAAAGGGTAGATATTATGAATTTGTCTTCCTAATAGATAAAGATGATATACTCTACCGTTGTGTACTTTATATTCGTTTTCTCTAATCTTAATACCCATCTCCCTCTCCAACATCAATATTTCCTCTGGCTTTTTCATTTTTTCAGCTTTGTTTTTATACAAAAAAACAAAAAAGGCAAGAATAAAAAAAGGTATTTGCCTAAATGGCTATTTTTGTGGTAGTTAGGTATGTTACATTTATTTTATTTCGCTCGGCACAAGTCAGAAACTTGTGCTACAATACTCAACTATTCATGCAAAAACGCCCCAAAAGTCGCACTTATACAAAATATATACTTCTTGTTTTCTTGCTTGCCTCGGCGGCGGTGTATGGGTATTTTATGAAACGAACGCCTATTTTGTGGGGCTACCATGAGTTTTATTTTACACCTAAACAATATAGAAATACGCTGCATCAACTGGCTGATGAACGCAAGGAATTGACTTCTGGAGGTGAAAATATTAGTCAGACATTTATTCGTCAGTTTCGCCGCTTGATGCCTTTTTGGTATGGTACTCGTTATTCGTTTTATGGACAAACCGAAACCCCAGGTGAAGGAAAAATCGCTTGTGGCTATTTCGTAACAACGGTTTTGGAAGATTTGGGCTTGAAAATCGAACGGAACAAACTCGCACAGTTGCCTTCGGAAGAAATGATAAAAACACTCGTTGAGAAAACGTCAATACGTAGGTTTAGCGGCTATACTATCACTGATTTTTTGGCGGGTGTGCGAGAAACTGGTACTGGACTTTATGTAGTTGGGCTTGATACGCACACGGGATTTCTGCTTTTTCAAAACAACGAAATGCGTTTTATTCATGCCAGCGGTCGGTTTCCGTTTGCGGTCATAAATGAGCGAGCCAGTGAGTCTATTATTTTGGGTAAGTCGAAATACCGAATCGTTGGAAAACTAAGCGATGATAAAAAGGTTTTGCAGAATTGGTTGTCGAACCAAGAGTAAACGCTATATTTAGTGATACAATCCTAAAAACCGTTCCTATGAAAAACCTAAAACTAATCCTGACTTATTTATTCGGTGCTTTTATGATTTTTGGTGGCATTAATCATTTCATTAAACCCGAAATGTATGCTCCGTTTATCCCTGATTTTCTGCCAAGTTTGGCGGTCAATTATTTAACTGGAATCGTAGAAATTGCTGTGGGAGTAGGCGTTTTTATTCCTCGTTTTCGTTCAATGGCTACACTCGGAATTTTACTGATGATGTTGGTGTTTTTGCCGCTTCATATCTTTGATGTCTTCAAAGAAAATCCCGCCATCGGTAGCCATCAAGCGGCTTTGATTCGACTGCCTTTGCAGTTTGTATTGATTGCTTGGGCATGGTATATTCACAAAAAATAAGCTCAAGAAGCTCGTATTAAGCAGTTACGTGCTTAATACGAGTGAAATTATTTTTTACTTTTCTGAAAAAATCTTCACGTTTTTTCAATTCATAGTCCATATTTCTTCTTTTCAAAACGAATGGACTGAAATGCTCTGAGAAGACAATCAGCGAAAATGAGGTTAATAAACCCGCAACTAAAAATCCGATTAGAATGACAGTTTCCATAGTTTTGATTTGTTTTTGTGAATAAATATGACCTATGTTTGTGTTTTTAGATTTTACCTTTCCGAATCAATCCTACTAAGAATGATATGACGGCTAAAACCAGTAATATGTGGATAATACCCGATGTACTGTAAGCGAAAGCTCCAATAAGCCAACCAATAACTAAGATTACGGCGATGATGTACAAGATTGAACGCATAGTTTTATAATTGTTTAGATGTCTATAAATGATATTCGGGCAGGTGTTTATTTTACATTATATAAAGCCAAAATATTCGTTCCATGGCATTTTACTCAAAATACTGGGGAAACAAGAGCCAAGAAGACACAGTTATGTGTAAAAAAATCCCCAATTTGAATGTTGGTATAAAATTTTATTCACACTTCAGACGAGTAGCTAATTCATTATTTATCAATTACTTATGTTGAAAGTATTAAAACTTATCAAACATACTTTTGAGGGATTCTCAAATGATAATGCCTTTAAACTAAGTGCGTCACTGTCATATTATACGTTATTTTCACTTGCCCCGATGTTGCTTATTTTTCTGTCGATTGTTGGTTTTTTCTATGGGCAAGATGCAATCAGAGGAGAATTATACGGACAAATCAGTGGACTTGTTGGCCGAGAAGCAGCCTTGCAGGTACAAGAAATGGTACAGAAAGCTCAACTCTCAGGAAAAACAGGTTTCGCAGGAATCGTAGGAATCGTGATGCTTTTTATAGGTGCAACGGGCGTATTTGCCGAAATTCAAGACTCTATCAATCAGATTTGGTCGTTGAAAGCTAAACCTAAAAACGGTATTGTTAAATATCTAACCAATCGCTTTTTATCATTTTCGTTGATAGTTTCTTTTGGATTTTTATTTATCGTTTCGCTTTTGGTCAATACCTTGCTCGATGCCTTTAGTCAACGATTATCAACACTTTTTTCGGAGTCAACGGTTTACTTATTTACTGCCATTAACTTGGGAGTTATTTGGATAGTAATGACCACACTTTTTGCAATAATATTTAAGGTTTTACCCGATGGAAAAGTAGCCAATAAAGACGCCATCATGGGTGCGGGCGTAACGGCTTTGCTGTTTATGATGGGAAAATATCTAATTGGGTTTTATTTGGGTCAATCGAATATTTCGGATGTTTACGGAGCGGCGGGATCGGTCGTTATTCTGCTTACTTGGGTCTATTATTCATCCATGATTTTGTACTTGGGAGCCGAATTTACGAAGGTTTATGCCATGGAATTTGGTGAAGGCATCAAACCTGCGTCTTATACGGTTTTAGTGAAACATACCGAAATTGAACCCACTCAAAAGAATGTTGACACGATCGTAAAATAACATAATATATTGATAATCAAGAATTTAAATTTACTAAAAAATCTACAATTTGCTCCACATAAAATAATAAAATAATGAACTCAGTAGCCAAACAAATAGGTGTAAAAACCTTACAGATGCTCAATTGGGGCTTTTTCTTGATAATGGTAGCCACCAATTACTTAGCCAATGCTGTGCCTTTCAATGATAAAACGACTGGACAGCTCTCTGACCAATATCCAAATCTCTTTGTACCTGCGGGCATTACGTTTTCGATTTGGGGAATTATTTATTTGCTCTTATTTATCTTTTGTGTAAAACAAAGTAAGAATTTTTTCAGCCAAACACCCGACCCATCGACCAACGCTTTGGTTGATAAAATCGGACTCCGATTTGTGGTGAGTTGTATCCTAAATAGTCTTTGGATACTCTATTGGCACTACGAGCATTTGTTCTTTTCGGTAATAATCATGCTTTCATTATTGATTATACTGCTTGATATTGCTCGTAGAATTAATTTTCTTAGTAAAAACACCGAAATACATATTCCGATAGTAGCAAAGGCGGCTTTTGGAATGTATCTCGGTTGGATTTGCATTGCCACAATTGCCAATATCACGGCAGTGTTAGTATTTTTCGGCTGGGATGCTTTTGGCCAAAGTGAGACTTTCTGGACTTGCCTGATGGTAATTATTGGGGCATTGGTAGTTAGTTTTACACTTGCAAAAGTCAACAATGCCTTTATCGGAGCAGCCGTTTTATGGGCATTTGTGGGTATCATCATCAAACGAATTGAAGCCCCCGAATATCACCGATTCATTGTCTGGATAACGGTTTTTGCCATTATTATCGTAGTTACGAGTATTTTTATTGAAACCACAAAAGCAGCTTTTCGGAAGGTTTAAATCTGCCCCAGCAAGCATATAAAAATCTTGCTGGGTTTGATATTATCAATCTTTTGGGAGTGGAAATGCAATCGTAAAAGCCGTTCCGATGCCCAACTCCGACTCTACTTCCACTCGTGCATTATGCAATTGCAGAATTGTGAGTGTGGCGGCCAAACCTAAGCCTAAACCGTTGGTTTTAAGTGTAAAGTAAGGTTCAAAAAGTCGATTAAGATTTTCGGGACTGATACCTACGCCATTGTCTTTGATGGTTACGAAACAATAACCATTCTGATTTGTAGTTTGAATCGTAAGTTGACCTTTCTCGGCTTCCATTGCTTCTACTGCGTTGATAATCAGATTAATTAACGCAATTTTTATTTTTGATTGGTCGAGGTTAAGCCTACAATCTTCACCAAAATTCTTGATTAATGTAATCTTTTTCAGATTGATTCGGTCTATGGCTTCGTTTAATGCTCTTTCAATTAATTCAATAATTGAAATCGAAGTCAGAATAGTTTCTTGCGGCTTAAACGACTCTAAGAGTTCGGTTATTAAAGTGTTGATTCTGAGACTATTACGCCTGATAATATCTGTAAAAAGTTTTAGGTCTTCATCCAGCAATTCGGGTTCGAGTTGGTCAAGCGAAAGATGAATATTAGTCAACGGATTTCTCACTTCATGGGCCAATGTACGAGCCAAACGTGCCGTAGAAGCTGATTTTTCAGCCAAAAGTCGGTCACGCTCGAGCTTTTTTCTTGAAGTAATATCGTGGATAACATTCAGAAAATACACATTTCCTTCGCTATCATTTTGTTTACTTGCATTGAGCGAGCATAGCACTCGCTCCCCATTAGTGTTGACCATCCAAGTCTCAAAGTTTTCAATCGAATTCTTAAACTCAAGACTTTCCTTGAAACGTTGATATGCATTAATATCAGCAAAAAAACTGCGAAAACTAAGGTTTGACGCATCAGAAGATTCAATCCCTAATAATTCGTAGGCAGTTTTGTTATAATAAAAAATTAGCCCATCGCTTGACTTCAAGACGATGGCTTCTTTCATTTGCTCAAAAATACTTTTCAGACGGGTCTCGTTTTCTCGCAGACGCTTTACGGCTTCGGCACGCTCAAGGGCATATCTAATACATCGGTCAAGTTTTTCGGCATCTAAATCGGTTTTTACCAGATAATCCATCGCTCCCAACCTCATCGCTTCGTTATCGACTTGTTTATCGCCTTTTCCTGTAAACAAAATCACGGGCGTATTGATGCCCATTTCGGTTACGGCTTTTAGCAAATCAATACCAGTCTTTACACCCAGTCGGAAATCAAAAAAACACAGGTCAAATTTGGCCTGTGAAAGCTGCTTGAAGCCCTCGTTGAAAGAACTCGCCCAAACAATATCGAATTGTTTCGATGGTATTTCTTTTAGGTATTCGGAAGTAAGGTAAAAATCATCTTCATCATCATCAACAATGAGGAGTTTAACGGCTTTGTTGGTCATTTTTTTGAATTTTGTGGAAGTTGCACAATATCGAGCCAATAATGGCCCAAAGTTCGAGCTATTTCGATAAATTCTCCGATTGCTACTGGCTTCGTAATAAAGCTATTAATGCCCAATTCATAGGTTTTTAATACATCTTGTTCGGCCTTTGAAGTAGTCAGAGCCACCACTGGAATTGTCTTTAGAGCCGTATCTGATTTTATTTCTTTCAATGCTTCTCGGCCGTCCATTTTGGGCATATTCAAGTCGAGTAAAATCAACGACGGACTTGGGCAATCTTCTGGATTCGTATATTTATTTTGTTGTTTCAAATAATCAAGCAATTCAAGTCCATCATTCACAAAACGAATATCAACCAAAAGTTTACTTTCTTCAAAAGCCTCTCTCGTAAACAATTGGTCATCTTCGTCATCATCGGCCACCAGAATTACCAACTTTTTTTTACTGTTTCCCATCATAATTATTTGTTTTTTGTTGTAGGTAGATAAAATATAAAAGTTGCTCCGACTCCTTCTTCGCCTTTGGCCATGATATAGCCATTGTGCGTTTCGACTATTTTTCGACAGATGGCCAAACCCAAACCCGTGCCTTCGTATTCGGTTCGACCGTGTAAGCGTTGAAAAATTGCAAAAATTTGGTCGGCATATTTTGAATCAAATCCAATACCATTATCTCTGACTGTAAATTGAAAATATTCAAGCAATGGATTGAGTAGTGGAATTTTATCAAAATCGGTTTTCGATACTTTCTCGGCAGTGATATGTACCATAGGCGAAAGTTCGGGCTTCCTGAATTTTAGAGCATTTTCGATTAAATTCTGAAATAATTGCTGCATCTGAACCGCTTGTGCTTCAATAACTGGCAAGTTTTCTACTATAATCTGAGCATTTTCATTCTGAATTTTTATTTCTAAATCATCAATGACATTTTTTACTACATCGTTGAGAGCTACCTGTTTTGGTGTTTCAAACTCTCTTGAAGCTCTCGAATAGGTCAGTAAATCATCAATGAGTTTGTTCATTCGTTGAGCCGCATTTATCATTCGGTCAATAAAAAAACGCCCTTCATCACCCACCGCATCTTTGTATTTTTTTTCGAGACGCTCGCCAAATGCTTTGATTTTGCGAAGCGGTTCTTGCAAATCATGCGAAGCCACGTAGGCAAACTGCTCTAATTCTTGATTACTTCGATTAAGTGCCGCCACTTGTCGTTCGAGCTCTCGTTTATAGATTTCTACTTCACTTAAATCAACGGCAACTTTATCGGTAATATCTTCTGCCAGCAACAGAATATATCTGTTTTTTATTTCTTCATTTTGTTGGAGTAAAGTTGCGGTATTTTTAAGCGTACGAATCTCTCCATTTTTATGTCGAAATGCCATCGTAAACTCAAGACTATCACCGATTTGCAAATTTTCAAAGCGTTGGGAAATATCAACACTAAAAGCGGTCATGTTGGCATGCACCATGATTGGCCCGAGCGTATTACCCATCTGCTCAATATCTTGCTTGGTATATCCTAACATATCAGTGATTCGGTCGTTGATATAAACCAACCTCCGCTGCTCTAAGTCAATCACATAGATAAGCTGCGGTAAGATTTTCACCAAGTTTGCAAGCTGTTTTCCAATCAGCGAAAGACCAAATGTATCGCAACTCAGTTTTGGGTTGTCCATGCCTACTAACTATTCAAGTTTATTTGTTTCATTTTATTGTAAAGGGTTTTGCGGTCAATACCCAGTACCTCAGCTGCTTTGGTTTTATTAAACTTTACTTGCTTCAATACGTTCAGAATCATTTCATATTCGGCATCAAGAGCCGTTGATTTTAGGTCAACTTTGCTTGGCAATGGAGCTGGCACCGAAACCACTGGCTGTGGCGGAGCGTAATACCTCGGTGGTTCTTGCACTGGTGCGGGTGCAGTATTGCTTGGCTCATTGAAAAGCAATCGGCTATAATTGATAAGCTCAAATGGCAAGGTGCTTGCCTCTACCACATCGGTTTCGGAAAGTAAGGTTGCTCGACGAATGACGTTTCGCATTTCTCGTAAATTCCCTGGCCATGGATAATCATGAAATGCCTTGACCACATCCTGCGAAAAACCTTTTACTTTTTTGCCGAGTTCTTCGTTGGTTTTATCTAAAAAAAACTGTGCAAAAACCATCAAATCTTCTTTTCGCTCACGTATCGGTGGTACATCAATGCTAAACTCATTGAAACGATAATATAAATCTTCTCGAAATTTACCTTTGCGGGCTGCTTCAATGAGGCGTTCGTTCGATGCTACGATTAAACGCACATCTACAGCCATTTCTTTATTGCCACCTATTCTTCTTACCTTACGCTCTTGCACAACTCTAAGCAACGAAACTTGAATATCGTAAGGTAGATTTCCTACTTCATCCAAAAAGAGCGTGCCACCATCGGCCATTTCAAAATGACCAATTTTCTGAGCCAATGCACCAGTAAACGAGCCTTTTTCATGTCCGAAGAGTTCGCTGGCGGCCAAATCTTTCGATATTGCTCCGCAGTCCATGGCCACAAATGGCCCAGCGGCTCGTTTGCTTCGTTTATGAATTTCGAGAGCTACGGCTTCTTTTCCTGAGCCACTTTCGCCATAAATCAATACACTATAATTGGTAGGTGCTACTAAATCTACTTGCTTATACAGATGCACAGATGCTTGACCATCACCAAAAATATAATTGGCTTTTTTATCTTTTCTGGCTGCTGGTGTAGCTGGATTCTCACTGACATCAGCAGGGTTTTCGGCAATATGCACATAGTGCGTTGGCTGGCTGAGGGCTTTCTTAATTGTCAGTAAGATTTCGTCAGGAAAAAGCGGCTTAGTGATATAATCATACGCTCCCTGCTTCATGACATTAATGGCTATTTTAATATCCGAATACCCCGTAATAATAAGCACAGGTACGTGCGGCAATCTTTCTTTGATTTTCAGAAGAATCGTAGCACCATCCATATCGCCGAGCCTAAAATCGGTCAGTACTAAGTCGGGCGTAAAAGTATCCAGCATTGCCAATCCCGAAGTGCCATCATGAGCAATGGCCACATCAAAGCCATTTTTGCTCAAAAATCGACGTAATAAAAGGCAAATATCGGTATCGTCGTCGATGATTAAGATTCGTTGTGACATAGGTAAGTAAATTTAAAGAGGTTATTGCTTTGGGTAAATTATAAAGTTCGACGAAGTGTAGCAGGTAAAATTCCGAGAATTTCACGGTATTTTGCCACAGTTCGACGAGCAATCTGATAACCACGCTGAGATAATAGCTCAGTCAATTGGAAATCATTCAATGGGTTGTTTTTATCTTCTTTCGTTATCAATTCTTCAATCACGAGCTGAATCTGGCGATTAGAAACTTCTTCTCCACTATCAGTTTTCATACCTTCTGTAAACAAATCTTTTAGGTGAATAACCCCAAAAGGTGTTTGGGCATATTTTCCGCTCGTTACACGAGAAATTGTCGAAACATCCATCTTGATTTGGTCAGCAATATCTTGCAAAACCATTGGTTTCAACAATCGAACATTTCCCGAAACAAAAAATTCTTTTTGCATCTTTACGATGGCTTTCATGGTTTTGAGCATGGTACTTTCTCGTTGCTGAATTGCCTCAATGAGCCAATTGGCCGCATTGATTTTGGAGTTGAGATAAGTGTTTACTTCTCTCGAACCGCCCAAAGTATCCGAATACGACTTATTGATGCACAAAGGCGGAATTCCACGGCTATTGAGCGAAACTTCGAGCAATTCGCCCTCCACAGCTACAATATAGTCTGGAATTACGTTGTCTTTTACAGCCAAGGTTGTACCCGCTTGCCCACCCACAACTGGTTGCGGATTGAGAGTAGCAATCAAAGCCACGGCATCTTTGATTTCGTCGGCACTAAAAGTACACAAACGCTTTAGTTTATCATAGTTACGAGTGGCCAATTCATCGAAATGCTCCGTAACTAACACTTGAGCAATTATGGCTTTAGTGTCGTGGCTTCTCTCCAGTTGCATCTGTAAACATTCCTGCAAATTGCTTGTGCCTAAACCCACAGGTTGCAGTTTACGTAAAATATCAATCAAATATTGCATTTCGGCTTCATCAACAAACATTCCGCTCGAAAACGAAACATCATCAACCAATGAATCGAGGTTCACTTGCAGATAGCCTTCATCGGTCAGAGAATCAACCAAATAATCGGCTAAAAAACGCTGACGCTCGGTATCGACCAAGAGCTGAAATTGCTCTTTGACTTCATCTCGCCAACCGATACTTTCAACAAGTGTTGGAGCAAAAACGGCATCGTCTTCAGCATAATTATTGACCCGTGTGCGGTAGTCGGGAAGGTTATCATCATTAAATTCGTCCCAATCCATGTAATCTTGGGTACGGTCTTCGGTATTGAAATTTTCTTCGGCTAAATCATCATTGATGTCATTACCTTCTTCCAAAATTGGATTTTCTTCCAATTCATTTTTTATGTATTGCTCAAGTTCGAGGGCATTCAGTTGAAAGAAATTTAGCAACTGAATCTGCGAAGGCGAAATTTTAAGCGTCTGTTTCTGTGATTGAATGAAGTTGAGCATAGGAATAATTTTTTTACGGGTAAAGTTTTCTTGAAATAGAAAAAAACATACCTAATTACGACTTTGTTGATGGTCTAAATTAGTCATTTTTATAAAAAAATTATGATATTCGACAGAATATACATAGAATTGCCATGTTTCGGACATAATCCCGAGAAAATAATATCTATTCGTCACCAACTATAAAAAATAGCTCTTATTGAGCGAATAAACATTCCCCAAAATGAAGAATTTTTTCCACGACACATTGGGTAAAATTTTCCCCAATAGCTTATCATTCTTTACTCTTCCCAAAGCTTTATTAAGTTTTGTTTTTTCGATTGTAATTAGTATCACGATGCTTAGTTTTTTGAGCTGGATAACATACAGTAATCTCCAAGAAATGGGCAAACGCACCGATGATGTAACGCACACCTATCAAGTACGATTTAATAATAAAGAATTGATAAAACTTTTAGTCGATGCCGAAACTGGTCAAAGGGGATATTTGCTGACAGGTAATGAAGATTTTATGAAACCATACGTAGATAGTAAAAATAAAATTGATACAACTTTGCTCGAACTCTCTGCTTTGCTTACCGACAACAAATTACAATTACAACGATTGGATTCGATGAAAACTTTTGCAGGTTCAAGGCTCAAAGCGATGGGAATAAATATCGACCGAATTAGGGAAGGCCAATCAGTTGATACCGTAAAACTCTATTTGGGCAAGTTTTATATGGATAAAATACGCACGCTTAGTCATAAAATTGATGTTGATGAAGAGCAGCTACTACAAAGCAGACAAGAACTTCAACAAAGTAGTGATAAAAAAATGACTTATTATTTATTGGGTTTGTCGGCGGTGGCTTTGATGTTTTTGGGGATATTTTTCCGTTTGTTATACCTCGAACTTAAACAACGAATTTCGTTGCAGACAACGCTCGAACATAAACTAACCGAAGTTGAACATACAAACGCCGAACTCGAACAATTTGCGTATATTACTTCGCACGATCTACAAGAACCTTTGCGAAAAATTAGAGCTTTTGGCGAGCGACTTTATACCCGACAAAGCAATGAACTTAGCGACGAAGCTAAAAATAATATATTGAAAATCAATCAGTCGGCCAGTCGAATGCAATTGTTAATCAATGATTTATTAAATTTTTCAAGAATTGCCAATCTGAAAGAATATGAGTTTGACGAAATTGATTTAAACCGAATTTTAAATGAAACAAAAGAAGATTTTTCGGAGTTAATTCACCAGAAAAAGGCAATGATTTATAGTAAAAATCTACCTAAAATAAACGGTATAAGAATTCAGTTTGTGCAATTGTTTAATAACTTGATTTCTAATTCTTTAAAGTACAGCCGCACCGATGTAAACCCAGTGATTGAAATCATGTACAAACAAGTGCTTGGAAATGAAGTGCCAAACGTGGGGCCAATACAGCAAGAAACGGTCTATCATAAGATTACGTTTAGAGATAACGGTATCGGTTTTGAAGAAAAATATAGCGAAAAAATATTCACGATTTTTCAGCGTTTACACAACAAAAACGAATACGAAGGTACTGGAATAGGATTGGCTATCTGCCGAAGAATTGTAACTAACCACAACGGATATATTGTGGCCGAAGTAAAAAAGGACTATGTTGGTGCAATATTTCACGTATATTTGCCTTATTAAATACTAAATCAAGAATAAACCAAGAATGAATCGAAATGCCTCTATTTTAATCTGTGATGACGACGAAGATGATTTATACTTAGTAAAATCAGTATTCAATGATACAAAATTTAGTAATCAGACTGTTTATCTAAAAAATGGCGTAGAATTATTAGATTATTTGCAGAATCAGAAAAATGAGACTGCTGTAGGGCTTGTATTACTCGATTTGAATATGCCCAAAATGGACGGAAGAGAAGCTCTGAAAATGATAAAAAGTAATCCTGAATTTAGACGTATTCCTGTTATAATACTGACCACATCTAATTCTCCGCAAGATATACATCAGTGTTATGAACTGGGAGCTAACTGCTTTATAACCAAACCTTCATCTTATGAAGGGCTAAATGATGCCATCAAGACTTTGAGTAAATTTTGGTTTGAATTAAGTCATTTACCAATAAAGAGATAAACGACTGATTAACAAACATCTACAACAAATTAAGCAGTAGGTTTTTCGGTGGCATTTTTAAGCCAAACTAAACCTTTTTCGACAATACTTTTGCCGTTTTTCTGTACAATATTGGTGGCAGCATTACGAACTAAAAACGGTACAACCAGTTTTGGTAACCAGCCAGCACGAGCAAGAATGGTTCGTCTCAAAACAATATCAACACCTAAGCCAATACCCAAAGTTAATAAACCTTTTTTGGGAGAAGTAAGTACATCATTCAACACTCCAACTGCCTGACGAGCAGGATTTAATTCTTCTTTGATAGCAGCTACTTCGTTTCTCATCCCTATCTTCGACAATTGCATTTGATTGTGAAGCCTGGCTCTTTCGGCTCTCAAATCATCAATGGTTTGAATGTTATTTTTCATAGTAGAAATTGCGGATAAAGGTATTGATGATGGGAAGTTTGATAAATTTCTCTCTTATAACAAACAAAACTGCCCCTAAAACACCATAAATCAAACCAACGATTAGAAAACCCAAAGGCATACTCTCAAGGGTTTCGCCGATATACCAAGCCAAACTCAAGCTCATAAAAAACAGCATTAATCCACCCGCAATTCCGATTATCAGACCTGATGCGAGGTTAGAAACTGATTTAGCGGCTTTCTCAGAAAACTCCAAGACGCCTAAATTCCAGCGGGCTTCGGCATATTCCGTTACGGCATCGAACCAATCGGTGGCTCGCTCTTTTATTTCAGTAGCAGATTCCAAGACTTGCATAATTTTGTTGTGTTTTAGAGTTCAGAAATTGGGGTTCAACAAATAAACACTTGATTATCAAATTTTATCGCAGAACCCCAATTTTTAAACTATTGATTTATTAAGCGTGAGCACCTTCTTTGATTTCCTCTACACCATCTTGAAAACGGTCTTTGAGCTCGGCTACTTTACCGATTGCTTTTGATTTTAGGCGTTTGGCCGACTCTTCAATACTATCAACAGAATCGCTATATTGGCGGCCTCCACGTTGAATAACGTCTAATAAATCGGTAGCAAAATCGTTGGCAGCTTCACGCATTTTTTCTCTGATTTTAGTACCTTTTTCTGGTGCAAATAATAAACCGATGGCAGCTCCCGCAGCGGCTGCCGCTGCTACTCCTATGATGATTTTTGAGTTCTTTGTCATTGTCTTTAAAATTTAGAATTGTGTTGAAATTTATTAAGTAAAACATCTACTGTTTGGTGTATATCATAAAAATACTATTCCTGCGGTTTTATCTCAGAATTATGATTAATTCGAGGTGAATTTTCTACAAATCGGGAATATCACGACTTATCATAGCAATGCTTAATTGAAGGGTGGCATGATTTTTTAGGGTTTCCATAATAATAAGTGATTGTTATTTTGATTCTCTCAATAACTTCTCTTATTTTCATTTAATAAATGTTTAAATGACACGAAATAATTTAAGCATTGATTTTATAGCCGCTATTATAAAGCAATATTTTTCTCTATTAACTTATAAAACAAAATGAATGAGGATGGATTTAAAAAACTTTATCCGAAGGCATTAATAGTAGATGATGAATTAGATACTTGTCTTCTGCTGGGAATGCTGCTTAAAAAATTCGGAATACCTTCGCTTAAAGTGCATACTTTGGCCGATGGTTTTGAAAAATTAGTCTCTGAAAAACCACAACTGATTTTCTTGGATAATAACCTACCCGATGGAACAGGAATTGAGCGTATAGAAGCGTTTAGGAAAGTACTACCCAATTCTAAACTTGTGATGATTACAGCCATTAGTTCACTACGTGAGCAAGCATTGGCGTTGGGTGCTGATGGGTTTATTGAAAAACCCTTAGATATAAGAAAAATACAAAGTGTGTTGATGTGATACTATTATTTCTGCTTGAAACCAAAAAGGTTTCGACCAAATTATAAAAACTGTTTGCTTCGTTAAGTAAGAAAAGGCTATTAAATTTAGAATATTTTTTTGCAGAACAAACAAAAATCCCCAAGACATATCATCTTGGGGATTTTTGTTATTGCTGTTCCAGCAAAATTAATCTAATTTTTCTTTGATATCTTTCTTTATCTCTTGGGCTTTATCGGCTACTTTATCACCAATTTCTTCGGCTTTATCTTTGGCTTTTTCCCAAGTTTCTTTGATTCCATCTTTCAAATCTTCCCATTTATCTTGGGCTTTTTCGGCCAATTCTACTGCACCTATTTTTGCTTCATCCACTTTTTCTTGGAGTTCGGCTTTAGCCACATCTACTTTCTTTTCAAGCGTTTCAGCTTTGTGTTGAGCCGCTTCTTTCAATAATTCTTCTTTTGTGTTTGTCATGATTGATAATTGTTTTGTGTGTTAAAAATTGTCTTGGGTCAAGTGTAGGCCATTACGGCCCACACTCTCGGAGTTTGTGTATGATTAGAAGGTAAATCCGACATAAACCTGACCAACTGAGTTTTTAGAGTCGCCCAAGAAAGTTTGTGCCGAATTAGTATTAGCAATTTTTTGCAGACCATGATTATAACGAGTACCGACCATCAGTTTTCCTAAGTATAAATTTAGGCCAGCCGCCAAACCGTAATCGAAACTTTTATAGTTCTCTTTATCGAGCAAAACCTCGCTCGATGAACCATTATCGGCTTTGCTTTTACTCGAAGCGTTGACCAAATATCCAGCATACGCACCCGCCTGAATATCAATCACATTACCAATTTTGTAAGTCAGCAAAAGAGGTACTTCGGCATAGTCTAATTTAAAGGTTGTCTCGCCCTGAAAAGTATTCAAAATATTATAGCGAGCAGTTGTTCCTTTGGTCGAATATGCAATTTCGGGTTGGAGATACAAAGCTCCCTTGATGAGCGGCACTTGCGTAAACAAGCCGATATTGAAACCATAGCGAGGGTTTCGGTCGCTGATATCGTCAATGTAAAGATTTGAGGCATTGAAACCTCCTCTAATACCCGAACGGGCAGTTTGTGCGTCTGATTTAGTAGCTTGGAAAAGGCCTAAAACTACTGCGAAAGCTGTGATTATGATTTTGTTTTTCATGTTTCTGATTTGTTTTAGTGAAAAGTTGGTTAATTAATTTATTTTTAAGGTGTGTATGATTCAATAACTTTTACTGAAAATTTCTTACTTCAAACTTACAGGTGAGGTCACTTCTTTTTTCATTTGCTCACTGGCATAAATGCCTATCTCGACACGACGGTTTTGCTGACGCCCCATCTCGGTACTATTACTCGCTATCGGGTTACCTTCACCCATTCCGACAACTTTTACTCTACTAATGGCAATTCCTTCGGCTATCAAGAAATTACTAACAGCTCTGGCACGCATTTCGGATAGTTTTTTATTGTATGCTGTCGAGCCAACACTATCGGTATTTCCTTCCACCAAAAGTTCAATTTGGGTGTCTTTCTTTAGATTGTCAGCAACCGTTTTTAAACTATTTTTAGTCTCGGGCAATAAAACTGACGAGCCAAAATCAAACAAAAGATTATTATCCATCGTAAGTTTTACGCCCTCTCCCACTCTTTCAACTTTGGCATTTTCGCCTAAACCTTCTTTTAGTTTCTCGGCTTTTTTATCCATAATATCACCGATTACTGCACCTGCTGCACCGCCGACAGTTGCTCCGATGATCGCTCCAATGGCAGTATTATTTTTATTCTTTCCGATAATACCACCGATTACCGCCCCCGAACCTGCACCAATGACCGCACCTTTTTGCGATTTTTTAAGTGGCGTTTTCTTTTTTGTTTGTGCAGAAGAAGGTATTATATTAAATGCCAATAATGCACTTATACATGTAATGGTTATGATTCTATTCGTTTTCATGATAGGAATTCGTTTAATGAAGTAATAAAGTTTTATATTGTCAGAGTATTAATTAAAAACATCATGCCTCTGTAAAAAAACACGAATCAACTACATAACAATCTCACTATCAGCACTTTACACCAAAAACACACATCTATTTACGGGATAAAGTGTGGAACATACACCCCATTTTGAGAAAAATAGCCTTGCATTTTTCAAAAATGACCAACATTCAAACGCATAAAAAAAAGCCATGCAAACGCACGGCTCTTTTTTGATTTTACCTATTATATATACTTAAAAACAACCACTTACTCTTCCATTTTTTCTTGCATGTTGTCAATCTTATCGTTGAGGTCACGCTTAAACTGTTTCCAGTCACGCTTGATGTCTTTGCCGATTTCGGTCATATTATTGTCAAGCTCGTTTAAATTCGATTTCAATTTCTCACGACGAGTTTCCAACTTAGCTTTTTCTTTGCTGGTTGCTTTCTTAATTTTGGCATCCAACTCGTCTAATTCATCATTTATTTTGTCACGGCGTTCTTCAATTTTGGCTTTCAATTCTTTACGAGACGCCTCTATTTCATCGGCGGTTTCGTTGGCGGCATCTTTCACCGCCGTAGCTGTGTTATCGGCAGCATCTTCTACCTTTTCTTGTGCATTCTGAAGGTCATCGGCGGCCTCTTGTTTTTCACTACGAGAGCAGCTTGTAAGGGTAAAAACTCCCATAACAGAAATTACAGCAATAAGTTTGATTGATTTTTTCATGTGTGTTTTTTGTTTTGTGACGTATATATTTAGAAGCTAAAAAACTTGTACCAGTACATTTTTGATGCTTTTTGGGGAAAACGAATTTATTTCGGGGAAAAAACTCTACAAATCTTCAAGATTTCATAGCCCTTTCTCTATTTTTTATACAAAAAACTTTATTGGTAGGCAGGTATATTTTCACTAATTTCGGGTTTTCTATTCAACAACAAAACTATGCTTATTATTGACGCACACCTCGATATGGCCATGAACGCCATCGAGTGGAATCGTGACTATCGAAAATCTGTTTTTGAAATCCGTGACCGTGAAAAAGGGCTGACCGATAAACCCGACCGAGGCAATGGCGTGGCTTCATTGCCCGAACTTCGTAAAGGAAATATCGGGCTAATTGTGGCCACACAACTGGCTCGCTACGTTGCCCCCGATAGCATAATTGCTGGCTATAACTCACCCGAAATTGCGTGGGGAATCACGCAAGCTCAATTGGCTTGGTACAAAGCCATGGAAGATTTGGGCGAAATGGTGCAGATTACAAATCTTGCAGCTTTGGAAGCACACCTAAAACTTTGGCAAGATGAAAGTATCTCGAACGAAACTAAGCCAGTTGGCTATATTTTGAGCCTTGAAGGGGCAGATTCACTCATCAATTTATCATATTTAGAAAAAGCTTATGCTTATGGCTTACGTGCGTGTGGCCCTGCCCACTACGGCCCAGGACGCTACGCCCCAGGCACAACGATGTCTGGCGGATTGACTAAAATGGGCAGAGAATTGGTGAAAGAAATGGATAATCTGAATATGATTTTGGATGTAACGCACCTCACCGACGAAGGATTTACGGACGCACTTGATATATTTAAAGGAAATGTGTGGGCAAGCCACCATAACTGTCGCTCTTTGGTTGACTACCAACGCCAACTCACCGACGAACAAATAAAGATTTTGATTGAACGTGGTGCAGTAATCGGCGGCGTGCTTGATGCGTGGATGCTCGTACCCAACTGGACTCGTGGCAAAGATACCCCTCAAGAACGTGGCGTGACACTCGAAAAATTAATTGATAACTACGACCACATTTGCCAAATTGCGGGCAATGCCAACCATATTGCCATCGGTAGCGATTTGGATGGTTGTTTTGGCACCGAACAAACCCCAACCGACCTCGAAACAATTGCTGATTTGCAAAAACTACAAGGTTTATTGGCCAAAAGAGGGTATTCGGAGCAAGATATTGAAAACGTTTTTCATGGAAATTGGTTGCGTTTTTTGCGGAAGGCTTGGGGGTAGGTTTCAGCCATCTTCTTTCTGCGACAGATTTATAACAAACTTACCTTTCGATAAATAAAACCAACATCAGTTTCTCAAAATTTTGCCATTTCCAACAAAAAGCCTTAACATTGGATTTTCTCAACCAAAACCTTCATTATTTATGAAAAAAACTATCCTCTTGCTTGCTTCGTTTAGTTGTATTTCGTTGGCCTCATTGGCTCAGTCTTTCATCCCTGCATTCGACCGTTTTTCGGGAAAAGAAATTGCCTATATCTATTTAGAAGACGGCTCAAAGATAGAAGGCACAATTGATGATCTCGACCGCAAAAAAGGGCTTATCGAAGAAGTAACGATTTTACCAACTGGCCAAAAGAAAAAACGCAAACTTGAGCCAAAAGAAATAAAGACAATGTATTTGCCAGCCAGTGGCTATTTCAAATTGGTCAATGCTATCGACCAATCGTTTGATGCTCAAAAATGGAAAAACAATGATGTAAACATGGAAATCATCAATAAAGGTTATGCGTATTTCGAGAAAACGAAAGTCAAGGTAAAAAAAGATACACAAGAGCTTTTGATGCAGATGGTAAACCCTGCTTTTTCGAGCAAAATTAAGGTTTTTCATGACCCTTTAGCACAAGAATCAATGAGTTTCGGTTATGCGGGCATTACAATGGCGGGTGGAGACGACAAATCTTACTACGTGCAAGTTGGCAATGAAATAGCCGAAAGAATCAAGAAAAAAGAATATGACGACGAATATTTGAGACTCTACAAAGATTGTCCAGCTCTTTTAGCCAAACTCAAAAGCGACCACCGTTGGACAAATTTCGATAAACACTTAGTAGAATATACGACTTCATGTAAGTAAAATCGAAACCTACAAAATCTTTCATTATGACGAACTTTTCACAGAGTTCGTCTTTTTTTGTCTTGTCTATACAACATTTTATTATTTTCTTAGTAGATTTGATTTCTATATTCAACCCTATTTTATCATCTACAATATGCAAGATAAATCAAGCAGCAGAAGAAGTTTTATTAAAAATTCTGCGATTGCAGCCAGTGGCTTTTTTATTGTCCCTCGCCACGTTTTGGGTAAAGGTTTTACAGCACCCAGCGATAAACTCAACCTCGCATCCATTGGTGCAGGTGGCAAAGGTGCATCAGACATTGCCAACGCCTACAATAACGGTATCAATAATGTAGTAGCACTTTGCGATGTAGATTTTGCTCGTGCCAAAGCCAGTATTGATAAGTTTCCGAATGCCAAACGCTACAAAGATTTTAGAGTAATGCTCGAAGAAATGAAAGGTGATATTGATGGCGTTGTTATTTCAACACCCGACCATCAGCACGCCGTAGCAGCAATGGCAGCCATGCAATTGGGCAAGCACGTATATGTACAAAAACCGCTCACGCACGATATTTATGAAGCCCGCAAGCTTACCGAAGGTGCCAGACAATATAAGGTAGTATCGCAGATGGGGAACCAAGGAGCATCGAATCCGACTCAGAAAATAATGATGGATTGGCTCGATAAGGGCTTGATTGGAAAAGTAAGTGACGTACATATCTGGACAAACCGCCCAGTTTGGCCGCAAGGAAGCCCAGTGCCAACCGATAAACCCAAGTTAATAGACTCAATGGATGCAAAAGATTGGGATTTATGGGTTGGAACAGCTCAATGGGTTGACTATCACCCACTTTATCACCCATTCAAATGGCGTGGTTGGTGGAATTTTGGTACAGGGGCATTGGGCGACATGGGTTGCCACTTGATTGACCCAGCTTTCAGAGTTTTAGGTTTGGGCTACCCAACCGAAGTAGAATGTAGTGTTGGACAAGTATTTTTGCAAGATTGGACGCCTGAATATAACCCAGAGGGCTGTCCGCCATCATCGAATGTGCAGTTGAAATTCCCAGCGACGAAGCGAAATAACTCGCCAGTAACAATGACTTGGACTGACGGAGGAATTAGACCTTTCCACCCAGAGTGGATTCCTGCCAACGAACCTTTGGCCGAAGCTGACAGTGCAAACGGTGTATTGATGATTGGAACAAAAGGCGTAATGACCTGCGGAACGTATGGCAACGACCCGAAAATATATTTGAAAAATGGCGAGAAAATAACGATGCCTAAACCTGACCCGAATTTTAAACCTTTACCTGAACACGGACACCAAGCGTCGTGGGCAGAGGCTTGTAAAGCTGGTTTTGGAAGCAAAGCACATAAAGAGTTGACGTCGTCGTTTGATTATTCAGGGCCTTTGACCGAAACGGTTATCATGGGTAATTTAGCGATTCGTAGTTATATGCTCAGAAAACCAAATGGCAGTTCTGGACGTAATAACTTCAATTATGATGGTCGTAAAAAGCTCATTTGGGATGGACCAAACATGCAAATCACGAACTTCGACGAAGCGAACCAATTCGTAAAACGTCAGTATCGTGAAGGTTGGAAACTCGTTTAGAGTGCTGAGTTGAGAATTCTGAGTTCTGAGTTAAAAAATTACAACTCAGAACTCAGAATTCCTAACTCAGAACTTTTTAAGTGTTTCAAAGTCTCCGACTTTTGTCAAATACATATAGTCAAGTAAAAGGCCATTGGTGTTATTTATCATTCGATGGCCTTCAACAAATGGCACTACGTGGGTCGTGATTCGCTCAAATTCGTAGTCAGTTCCCATTTCTTTGTTGTTCATATCGGCTATTTCCTCGGTAGTCATTTCAATTTCGCAGGCATATAAATAAATTGCTTCATCGCTTGTTCCAGTAGCAGGAAAACCTCTTTTTCCGTCCATCAAGTCCATTAATTGGCTTTCTGAAATTTCCAGTCCTGTTTCTTCTCTTACTTCTTGAACCGCTATTTCGAGTGGAGTTTTTGTGCCATCAACCATACCTGCGGGATGTTCGTATGTAAAGCCACCTTCGGCAATGCGGCGTTGTTTTACCAAAAGCAAAAACTTCTCACGAGTTTCTTTATTTATCAAACAAATTAGTATGCACACAACCTCACCTTTCAGAAAACAAATTGGTGGAATTTTATCTCCTTCTGGGGTTTCGGCATCGAGCATTAGCAACGAAAAAAGCACTTCACCATTGTAGCGTCGGCGTGTATAATGCTCATCTATTTTGTTGATTTTCAAACCATTGGCAATTAGATTGCTTTTCCAAAGTTTAAATTTGTGGGCATCTTCGAGTTTTTCGAGTATCATTCGTTGAGTTATTTTTAGTATCAGTTTTTGTATTTGAAAACAAAAGTAAGCATTGAAAGTTAGAATATTAGTCGGCTTGGCCAATCATTTTTTACCACCAAGACACTAAGTTTTCACTAAGATTTAGGATATGTTCTTAGTGAACCTTAGTCCCTTAGTGGTGAAATTAAAATCAAAATTTTTGCTTCACGACATATTTAGTGCCAATTTTGTTGTTGAAAAAGATACAATCGGCATCGTGAAAGAATATACCAAAAACCAACTCGCCCTCCGAAACGGACAAGACAAAGATGATATTTGGGTGGCTTACAAAGGACAAATCTATGATGTAGGCAGCTCAAGATTGTGGCGAAACGGCAAGCATTACGAACACTGGGCAGGGCAAGATTTAACCGAAGAATTGGCCGATGCCCCGCATAACGAAGCCGTTTTTGAGAAATTTAAGGTGATTGGCAAATTGATTAATTAATAAAATGTCTATAACAAAAGAAGCAGAATTAGTTGGAATGCAAGCGGCAAGTGAGGCAGTAGCCGTAACACTCCGAGAAATGATAAATTATGCTAAACCAGGCATGACTACCAAAGAATTAGACGATTTTGGCGGGAAAATTCTCAACGATTTTGGGGCAAAATCTGCTCCGAAAGTAACCTATAAGTTCCCAGGTTGGACTTGTATTAGCGTAAACCACGAGTTTTGTCACGGGATTCCATCCGATAAAAAAATCTTACAAGAAGGCGATTTAATAAATATTGATGTATCGGCCGAAGTCGGTGGTTTTTTCTCTGATAATGGTTGTTCGTTTGTTCTCGGAAATGACATTCACCAACACCAAAAACTTATTGATGCCTCTAAAGATATTTTACGCAAGGCCATTGCCAATATCAAAGGTGGAGTCAAAATTTCGGACGTTGGCTTTCTGATGGAAACCGAAGCAAAGAAAAAAGGATATAAAGTAATCCGTAATCTAACTGGACACGGAGTAGGTAAAAGCCTGCACGAAGCTCCCAAAGAGATTCCAAATTACAGAGATAAATACAACACTACCCGATTTCGTAAAAACTCGATAGTGGCCGTCGAGACTTTTATTTCAACGGTTTCAACAGAAGCTGTCACTCAAAAAGATGGCTGGACAATGGTTGGCAACAAAGGTGGTTTTATGGCACAGCACGAGCATACAATTCTTATCACTGACGGAAAACCGATTATTTTAACTGAAAAAAATGATTTGTGGAACTGAGAAAATCACCGCAAAATCAAACACATAATTATTTTAATTTATCATGAAACTCATAGAATCAATCATACTTTTTGCAAGTTTGGCATTCCTGACCATGTTTGTTGACCAAGCCCTTTATAAAAGCGTTCCGCTAAAAGATAGTTATTTCTTTTTGATGTTTGCCGTGGCAGGATTCTTCTATTATACCTACCGTCGTGGGCTTAGAATTATGAAAGAGAAGAAGGAAGAAGAAGCGAAAACTGAGGTAAAACCTAAAAAGATTGAAGATAGACTTAAAAGAAAATAAGTGTCAAAGGCAACCAAAATACCATTTCTCCAAGCCAACGATAATTTTCGTTTTTTGCCAGTTTTGCTTCAAAAAAATAAATCAACACCGAGCAAAAAGCCATGAGGCTTTCTATCAAAAATACTTTTTGGAGAAATAAATTATTGCTCAAAAAATGAGCGATGACAGTTAGAGCAAAAACTCCCAATATTAAATAAGTACAATTGGTCTTGCCGAGTTTCTTGGCGAGATTTTTTGTTGTTGGATAATCTTGTGATTCGTAAAATGAAAAAATCAGAATACTCTGATGCACCAATAAAAAGAAAATAAATCCAGCCAAATAGGTTTGCCAATCGAGGTTTGGTTTGGTACTAAAAGCACTTCCGACTACACAAAGACTATAAATTGCCGAAGTAAAAATTTCTTTAAAATACTGATAATTAGCCGATTTTGATTTTTTCTGTAAAATATAAAAGTAAATCAGAATCAAAACCGAAAGAGTAATCCCAAAATAAATGATATTGCGAGGCAAGAAAAAAGCTAAAATAGCGGCAATAAAAAACAGAATAATGATAACAACTTGTAGGTAATATTGATGCTGAAAATGAAATTGGTGTCGGGCATCTTCTGGCTCAGACTTTAGGTTATCGAGCAGGCGGTCGAGTATATAAATAATCCAAGTGCAAATACCCAAAATCAACATCGAAGGTAAATTTACCACACCATTTCCATCGGGTATTTTCCAAAACATCCAACTACTTGCCACCGCCCCCAGCACCACATCAAGGCTTAGATAATGTAGTGTTTTTAGGAAATTATTTTTCTCCTTGATTTCCATAAATAACATATTTTACCCCTACTCCCAAAACCTGCAAGGTTTGAAAAAAACCTTACAGGTTTAATCTCATAATTCTATGGCATCTCCCACCGAAATCTTTCCTGTTTCTACAACCAACAAATTCTGTCCAAATAAAACTTTATTATTCACGTTTCTGTACTGTGTTAGCGTTCTGAGAGGTTCTTTTCCTTTTTCTGCTGTTTCAGGATTAATTGTTGTCAGCACGCACCTTGCACAAGGTTTTACGCCTACCAATTTTGCCTCGCCGACAGTAAAATATTTCCAAGAATCTTCTATGTGTGCCTCGCCCCCCGTAAAAACAAGATTCGGTCTAAAACGCTTCATCGAAACGGGTTCTTCGAGTTTAGCATTCAGTTCATCCAGACCCGTCTGTCCGATGATTAGAATCGGATAACCGTCTGAAAAACTCGTATGCTCTTCTTTCGTGATTGAATATTTCGGGTCGGTCAATCTTATCGAATCATCGGGCTGATAAAACAAACTACATTTTTTACCCAAAACTGTTGTAAACCACGCATCGGCTTCATCGCTCACTCGGATTCCACGCACCACATCGTCCCAAATTGTAATTTGCTCGTTTGTATCTGTTTGTGGCTCGAACGGAATCTGCAAAGGAGCGATTTTTTTCAATCGATGCGTCACTCGTAAACCCGTATCTTCGATAGCCACATCAATCAAAGCCATTTGTTCGTTTTGGCGTTGCGTAATAAAAACATTATTTTCATCGGCAAGCACCCAACGGCGGTCATATTGCAGTCCACGTTCTTCAACAATGGCGTGTTGCAGGCTAATTCCACCCAGTGATTTAATTGGGTAAATCGTGATTTCGGAAACAATAAAAGACATATTTTGTTTTTTCAAGTAAATCGTGAATCAAAATTAAACTTTTAAACAGGTAAATATCTGACTATCAATTATTTATTCGTAATTCGTCAATCGAATTATTCGTCATTCTTATTCAACACAACAATTCTTTGAAAAAATCGTTTGAATGATTAGGTTAAACTCATAAATTGAGTCGAAATATCAAATTTCTATGGAAAGCGAAACCTTCCATGAAACAACCCGTAAAACATGAAAAGAATACTTCATATCATTGCCCTTTTGGTGCTTACCAATTCGGTTTTTGGACAAATTCAAACCTACAAACGTGGTCTTTCGAGCTTCGATAAGGGTCAGTACGAATTGGCCATTAAAGATTTGACGAAGGTAGTAAATATTGCCGAAAGCGAAAAAGCCAATCTTTATCATAAAATTGCAGAATCGTATCGTTTGTCGAATCGTTGGGTAGAAGCCGTGCCGTTTTATCAGAAGGCTTTTGAGGCGAAACTTACTAATCCAGAAGCACATTTCCACTATGCGTTTGCTCTGAAAGCCGCAGGAAACTACGATTTGGCTTTGAAAGAACTACAACAATTCATCGACTCAAAAAGCACAATAAAAGCCTACAACGAAAAGGCTTATCGTGAAGTAAATACGCTTAAAACGATTGATGATATTAAGAAAAAGCAAAGCGTCGTTGAGTTCAAAAACCTTTCTCAACTCAATACTAAAGGCTCAGAATTTGCCCCGATGGTTCTGGGTGATGAATTGATTTTTACGGCTTCTCGCAAAAATAAAATTTATGCCAATGGCTTGCCTTATGTTGGTCTTTACAAAGTAAAAATCGACAAAACGATTGGCGAAATGGGCAAAGTTGAGAAATTCAGTGATGCTATTTTTGATGAAGAACGCAACGAAGGCACGCCAACTTTTTCGCCCGATGGCAAAACAATGATTTATTCTCGTGGTAATACTGGCAAACGCAAAGACCTTTCACCTGACATGGATTTGTACATCGCTCGCTACGTGGATGGCAGTGGATGGACAGAGCCACGCTACGTAAGTGCTTCTGATTCAGCCAGTTGGGATGGCAGCCCCGCTTTTTCTCGTGATGGAAAAACAATTTACTTCGCATCAAATCGCCCTGGTGGTTTTGGTGGACTTGATATTTACAGAGTCAATATGGATGCGTCGGGACGTTTCGGAAATCCTGTAAATTTAGGGAAAGAAATCAATACCGCTGGCGATGAAATGTTTCCGTATGTATCAGAAGATGGGAAACTTTATTTCGCCTCGGATGGCCACCCTGGACTCGGAAAACTTGACCTTTTCTTGGCGGTGCGTGCAGGAGGAAAAATCACGGTCGAAAACATGGGGATTCCGTATAATTCAAACATGGATGATTTTGGCTTGGTCATGAGCAAACGTGGCGATGTGTTTTTCTCATCGAACCGTGCGGGTGGCTCGGGCGACGACGACATTTATTATTACGAAGCTCCGAAAAAGCCAGATTTAGCCGATAACGACGACCCATCAAAAAATCCTTTGCTTTCTCCTAAAACTGGCAATCCAGATAGCACCAGCAAAGCACTCGAAATCAAGACGGTTAATTATTATTTAGTCGGTACAATTACCACAAAAAATGCGGCAAATGCTTTTGTTCCACTCGATTCGGCACGAGTTAGAATAGTTGATACTGATAATGAAAACGAAGTAGTTACCGAACTTTCAACGGGAAAAGATGGCAAATTTGGCCCAATCAAATTAAAAGTTGATGGTAATTATTTGGTAATGTCGAAAAAGGCAAATTTCTTAACTAATCGTGAAGAGTTTTCGATGAATGGTCGTGAAATTCCGCAATCATTATTGAAGAAGCCTGTCACCGATACAACATTCTATACTTCGCTCAACTTAGAGCCAGTTTTTGTAGGAAAAACATTCAGAGTAGATAATATTTACTATGATTTAGACAAATGGGATATACGCCCCGATGCAGCTCTTGAGCTGGATAAATTGGTACAAACATTAACGGATAACCCTCAGATTAAGATTGAATTAGGGTCACATACTGACTCACGTTCGAGCGATATTTATAACCTACGTTTATCGCAAAAACGTGCCGAATCAGCCATTAATTATATTGTATCGAAAGGCATTGCTCGTGAGCGACTCTCGGCCAAAGGTTACGGTGAAAGTGAGTTAATCGTAAAAAATGCCAAAACCGAAGAAGAACACCAAACTAACCGCCGTACTGAATTTAAAGTTTTAGAAATTGAGTAGAACAATTTTCAAAATTGTTCCTAAAACCAAATTACCTGTTTTAGCGTTTATATACATGAGCGTGTCAAGCCCAAGCCTGACACGCTTTTTAATAGGACTTCCTGCGAAAGTCTAATCAAAATCAATCAGAAAAGCTATGAGAAAAACCTTTGTTGCCAGCCTAACGCTGAGCGTTTTTATTTTTATATTATCGTGCAGTACAACCACCAAACCAACCGAAAAAGTGGTTGATAAAACTGTTTACGGCCCTACCGAAAAAGCTTATTTTGCATCAGGCTGTTTTTGGTGCGTAGAAGCTATTTTTGAAAGTTTGAAAGGCGTAAAAGAAGCCGTTTCGGGGTATAGTGGTGGGCATACGAAAAATCCAACGTACGAAGATGTAAACACCGAACTTACAGGCCACGCCGAGTCGGTTGAGGTAATTTACGACCCAAAAATTATTTCGTACGAAACCCTACTGAAAGTCTATTTTGCTTCGCAAGACCCAACACAAGTGAAAGGACAAGGTCCAGACAAAGGAGACTCGTATCGTTCGGTAATTTTTTACCAAAACGAAACCGAAAAAACATTGGCCGAAAACTACAAAAAACAACTCGATGCTTCGGGCAAATACAAGAAACCAATTGCGGTGGAAATTGTTCCTTTTAAAGTTTTCTGGAAAGCCGAAGCTTATCACCAAGATTACGAGCGTAATCACCCCGAAAACCCTTATGTTCAGAATGTTTCAATTCCAAGACTTGAACGTGCAAAAGCTCAGTTTCCAGAGTTACTGAAAGGGAAACATTAAAAAATATTAGAGACGTTGCATGCAACGTCTCTAATAGAAAAAATGCCATAAAAAAAGTCCCTCTTTTGATTTCAGAAGAAGGACTTTTTTATGGTCTAAAACCTACAATTTCTTAGTTTGGATAACCAGGATTTTGCGGTTTCAAGTTCGGGTTATTCAACATTTCTTGTTTTCCTAAAGGAAGCAATAAGTGTTTTTCTTGCAAAGGCTGCTTAGAGCTTTGGTTGATATGACCTACGAAATTATCAAATCCTTTGGTAGTTTCGTTGAATACTTTGCGTAAACGTACCATATCAAACCAAGTGATTTGCTCGTAGCATAGCTCGTGCCATCTTTCTTTCCAAACTGCCTCTCTGAATGAATCTTTTGTATAAGATGTTAGAGCAGGAGTTGTTAGTTTTGCACGGTCTCTGATGCGTTTGAAAGCATCGTAAGTTGCTTGATTTGGCCCACCAACTTCATTTTGTGCCTCAGCAAAAATCAATAATACTTCTGCGTATCTGATTTGTGGTACATTCAAGTTATCGTTACGAGAACCCGCTACACCTGCCGAACCATTGGCTGTTTGATTGAAATGCTTGAAAATATAAGGAGCACCTAATTCAAATCTTGCACCGTTACCATTTGTAAAATAACTTGTATAGAAGTAACCTTCTTGGTCTTTTGTACGTAAATCACCCGCTTCATAAGAGTTATAGAAAGAGATTGTTGGTACTGTACTACCTGTTCCACCTGGTCCATTATAAGTTACAGGCTTAAAGTTAGGGAACATATTACCCATTGGATTTCCAGCCACTAATGTGTTATACTGAATCATGAACAAATGCTCAACTCTGTTTTTAAGGCTTTCTCTGTGAACATCCGAATAAGTCGGGAATAGATTAATTGTTGCTGGGTTGCTATTGGCATACGTAATTACTTCGAGTGCTTTATCAGCCGCCAGTTTGTAATGCGTTGCACCTTTGCTCAACGGAAAACCAGCCATCGTGAGATATACACGAGCTAATTGAGCTTTTACAGCCGCCAAACCAACTCTACCACTTACGTCCATCCAAGCTAAACCAGCATTTTCCGCTTCAGTTAAGTCTGCGATGATAAGTTTATAAATATCTTCTTGTGATGCTCTTGAAGGCAAGAAATCTTCCGAACTTGCAGTCTGAGGGTTGGTAATCAACGGAATATCGCCCCAAAGTCTTACAGCTGTGAAATATGCCGAAGCACGTAAAAACTTAGCTTCGCCCAAAATCTTTTTCTTTTGAGCATCAGGCATTGGCGTAATTGGTGGCACTTTCGCAATCACTTGGTTTGCTTGTGCAATTACTTTATACAAACCATTCCAATAGTTTACTACATGAGCGGTGTTTCCATCATGAACCAAACCGTATAAGTTATTAAGGTCAGAGTTCTGAGCTGTTTCGGTTGTTGAAGTTCCCGTTAGGGCTTCCAAAAGTTGCCAGTTAGAAGAGAAAATACCAGCACCGCCGCCCATAAATCTGAGGTCAGCATATACAGACGCCAAAGCCGCCTCAGCGTGGTCTGGAATCGTGTAAAAGCTCTCAGGAGTTAAGTTTGAAGGAGCATTTTCTTTCAAAAAGTCAGAGCAACTGGTCTGACTAACCAATAATGCACTTGCAAGTGCTATTTTAAATTTATTAGAAATATATTTCATTTTTAATGCTATTTTCAAGATAATTCACTGATTAAAACGCAAGCTGTAAGCCCATCATGTAAGTAGTAGGTTTTGGGTAATTGTGCCACATCATACCTTGTGAGAAAGCACTGTTACCATCACCTTGGTTAGTTGGAGTCACCTCTGGGTCGCCTATTATTTTATCTGTAACAGCCAAGAAGAAGTTTTGTGCAGAAGCATAAACTCTCAAGCGGCTCAATTTCAATTTATCAGTTACGCTACCAGGGAAAGTATAACCCAACAATAAGTTTCTACCACGTAAGAAAGAACCATCTTTAATCCACCAACTATCAACATTTGTTACGTATCCTGCTCTTGTATCTCTGATTTCAGCAATCATTGTGTTTTGGTTTTGTGGAGTCCAAGCATTCAATACTGATTTGTAGCTGTTTGCCAATGCTTGACGGTCTTCGCTGGCGTGGAGGTTCATCATCATTACATCGTTTCCATAAGAATACTGTAATTCAAGCGTTAAATCGAAGTTGCCGTATTTCCAAGTATTTGTCAATGCTCCCCAGAATTTAGGACTACCATTTCCGATAATTGAGCGGTCAGCATCAGTGATAGCGTTATCGCCGTTTACGTCTAAATACTTAATATCACCTGGTAGAACTGTCAAACCGTTACGGTAACTTGTAAATTTAGCAGCTTGGTCTCTTTCAGCTTCGCTCCAAACACCCAAACGAGTAAGTCCCCAGAACGAACCAACTGGCTCTCCGATACGGATAATGTTAGTAGGGTTTGTAAAGTTAGGGCCACCTACGTTGAAGATGTCAGATGGTGTTGCCAACGAAAGAACCTTGTTTTGGTTGAATGAAATATTGAAACTTGTATTCCAACGTAATTTTGCAGTATTGATGTTTACCGTATTTACAGCAAACTCAAAACCTTTGTTTTGCATCGAACCAACGTTTCTTCTGATTGTGCTATACCCACTTGTTTGTGGTACTGGAGCATCCAAAAGCATATCTGTTGTTTTACGATAGTAGAAATCAGCTTCAATATTCACACGGTTGCTGAATAAACCAATTTCTAAACCAACATCAGCTTGTGCTGTTTTTTCCCATTTCAAGTTAGGATTTGCTAAACGAGAAATACCAGTTCCCGAAACACGAGTATCATTATAAATAGTAGCGTAGTTTGAGCTAAGCAATGATAATGATGAATACGAAGGAATTTCTGAGTTACCCGTAAGACCGTAGCTCGTACGTAATTTCAAGTTAGAAATTACAGTGTTTTTGCTCATGAATTCTTCTTCAGAGATTTTCCATGCAAATGCTCCTGATGGGAAGAAAGCAAATTTGCTGTTTTCACCGAATCTTGATGAACCGTCAGCTCTACCCGTAAACGTAAATAAATATTTGTTGCTTAAGCTATAATTAATACGACCAAAATATGAGTTAAATGCAAAGCTTGATGCACCCGAACCAACTGCTGGAAGTGTAGAACCAGCACCTAAGTTATTGAAACCAAAGTAGTCAGTAGCAAAACCACGCACACTCGCACTCATATTAAAGAAGTCGGTTTGTTGCCAAGAGAGACCTAATAAACCAGTAAATGAGTGGATTTTATTAAACGTTTTGTTATATGTCAAGAAGTTTTCTAACGACCAGAACGTTTGTTTTTGATTCGATGTCGAGGCAGTTCCTTGCTCACCAATGGCCAACGTACGTGTAGTAGATTGGTTGTTTTCTTGGGTCATGATGTTTGCTCCAAAAACCGTTTTCATCTCTAAACCTTTCGCAAATGTAATGTTTGAATAAACCGAACCTGTTGTCGTTTGTGTATTCAAAATATATTTACGACCCATCAAACGGTGAACCGAACTGAATGTTCCTTCTGCAAATGGGAAATCACGGTTATTGGCATACGTACCATCGGCGTATTGTACAGGAAGGAAAGGAAAATCTTCTACAATCTGACGAGCAACGGCATCATTAACATCCACTAAATTTTCTGATTGATTATTATAAGCGAGCGTTCCACCTACTTTCAACCATTTCTTGATTTGGTCATCAATCGTGAATCTACCTGCATAACGTTTCATGTACGAAGTCTTGATAAGACCTTGGTCATCACGATATCCTAATGAGAATGAATATTGTGTACGCTCATTTCCACCATTAAAACCTAACTGATGATTTTGAGATAATTTGTTTTGTGACGATTCTTTGAACCAATCTGTATCATAGAGTGGATTTCCTTGCGAGTCAAACACACGTGGGTCAGTACGACGTAATTTTGGGTTTAAATAGGCCCATCTACCAGCTGCCCAACCTACTGGGTCATATTTTTGCATATTTGCCCAAGCTAAATCTTCAACAGCCATGTATTCTTTGGCATTTAATACTTCTGGACGGTTTGGCCCAATTGTATTCACACTAAAGTCTGAGCTATAAGTAACTTGTCCTTCATTAGCTTTTCCTTTTTTAGTCGTGATTAATACCACACCATTCGCACCTCTTGCACCGTAAATAGCCGTAGAAGAGGCATCTTTTAATACTTCTACCGAAACGATGTCGTTAGGGTTAATGTAGTCAATTGCCGAACTAAATTGATTTTGGTTATTTTGTGGGAGCATCACTCCATCAACTACATACAAAGGGTTGTTTGATGAGTTGATTGAGCTAAAACCTCTCACACGGATGGTTGTACGACCACCTGGGCGACCAGAGTTTGTGTTTACCTGCACACCCGACATTCTGCCCGAAAGAGCTTGATTCAACGATGCCGCTGGACGTTCCAATAATTGGTCTTGTTTTACTGTACCAACCGAGCCAGTTAAATCTGATTTCTTTTGTGTACCGTAACCAATCACAACCATTTCTTCCAAGACGTTTTCTTTAGAAGTAAGTACAATATCGAAGTTAGTCCTATTACCAACCACGATTTCTTGTGTATCGTAGCCAACAAACGATATTACAAGAGTAGTTGAATTGTTTGGCACTTCAATTTTGAAATTACCACTTACATCTGTGCTTGCACCTTTAGTTGTGCCTTTCACAGCTACACTGGCACCGATAACCGCCTCGCCATTTCCATCAGTTACCTTACCAGTAACCACTTTAGAACTTTGGCCAAACGTTACCAAAGAAAGTAAGAAAAAGAGGACTGACAAGTACCTCGACTTGAATTGGTAGAACTTACATTTCATAAAAAAATTAAGTTTTGTTTTGTTTAATAATTGAGTTTTTGAATAAGAGTCCAAATATATTAATATTTTTTAATAAATAAGTATAATAAAAATTATGAATTTATTAAATGGCGATGTTTTTGTTTTTTAATTAAAAAGATAGGCCAATTATTTTATCCAATTATTAAAAAAAGCACCTTATAATTAGGCATTTATAAAAATTCGATAAAAAATGAGGTAATAGTTCAAGAAAATGTAAAAATTTTCAAATTATTTTGAAAATTTAGAAAGTAATATTTACATTTGTTAACTTGAAGTGAACACATACCCATAAAAGAATGAAAAAATTAACCTTGGTCGCCCTCACAGGTGTGCTGCTGTGCTATAACTATGTCCGTGGACAAGCCCCAACATCACAACTGCCCGTTTCTGTACTTGTTATCGGTAATGATGCAAGAAAATCTTCTCCTAATTCCGAACAAACCATTACCAAGTACTACTCAATCAATCGAAAAGAAGTAAAAAACCCTCAAGATGCTGCCTTCTACCGAGAGTTTAAGCAAGTAGCCGAAAAACTCTTTCAAGTATGCGAATACCGCATCGACCGCCGCCCTTCAATGGAACTTTATGTAACCAACACCGCCTATGATGTAAAAAATGGGCCTTATCGTTTATACGCACCAGACGGAATTTTAATTGACAATGAAGGCATGTATAAGAATGATGTTCAGGTCGGAAACTGGTATTATTATCATCGAAATGGGAAACTTAGTGGTAAGGAAATCTATGAAGATGGCCTATTAGTTGATGCAGAATACTTCAACGAAGATGGAAGTAAACTTACTGATGTTACAGCGGCCGTACGTGAGAAACCAAGTTTTCCAGGCGGTGTAACAGAAATGGACAAGTTCGTACAAAAAGTAATCGAACTTCCTGAAGAGGTTGTGAAAAACAAAATTACGGGTAAAATGGCAATAGGTTTTTTTGTAGAACCTGATGGGTCGCTGACGAATCCTAAAATCGAACTATCGCTTAACCGTGCGTTAGATGAAGCAGCCTTTAAAGTACTTGACCAAATGCCAAAGTGGATTCCTGCAAAATCACATAATCGACTTATCAGAACAAAATTCACAATGCCAATAACGATTACCATCAGAAAATAACTATTTGTGCCTAATAATTTATAGAGTATAAGTATATACAATCTTCGACACTGTTTATCTATTTGCTGTGAAAAAGCCCAAAGGCGACTTTGGCATAGTTTTTGAAAAGTTATTAAACGGATACAAAATGTACCCGTAAACTTCTTTTCATCCAAGAATTTACGTGCTTAACACATACCCAAAAAGAATAATTACATGAAAAAGGTTTTTACCTCTGCCATTGCATTGAGCTTTAGCTTGTCGGTGTTTGCTCAAACCTCAACCTCGGAAAACTCGCCTGTATATGCCCAAGCATCCGAAGTGACGAGTTCGCAAATTGATTTAACATCAAACGATGTCACGAGAAAGTATTTCAATATCAATCGTGAAGAAGTAAAATCGTTAGATGGAGCTAAGTATATTCAGATTTCCAAAAAAAATGCAAAAGGCTTGTGGGATATCGCCGAGTTTTTTGCCGATGGTTTCTTAAAAATGGAAGGAACATTTTTGGATGAAAAATTAGAAGTTCGCTCAGGCAAATTCAAATTTTATCGTCCGAGCGGTGTAATTGACTATGAAGGCGTTTATCAAGAAAACATCCCAACTGGCGAATGGAAATTCTATTTCCCGAATGGACAAATGAGTAGCTTGGAAGTTTATGAAAATGGAAATAGAGTAAGAGAAAATTATTGGAATGAAGACGGTACTGATCTTATCTATAAATCTTCCGCAGAGCGTATGTTACCGATGTTTAATGGCGGACAGCTTTTGATGAGCGAATATTTGAAGAAAAATCTACAATATCCGGCCGAAGCAGCCGCTACTAAAATTGCAGGAAAAGTCGTCGTTAGTTTCTGGGTAAACGAAGATGGTTCGATTGAAAATCCGAAAATAGAAGAATCTTTGGGAACGGTTTTCGATAATTCAGTTTTGAAAATGGTTAATGAAATGCCAAAATGGTTACCAGCCAGACATCATAATCGCCCAGCGAAACAGATGTATATTTTGCCAGTAGCTTTTAGTTATAATTGATAAAAGATATTTGTTTACGTGTCCCTGAGCCATTACTTTTCGGAGTGGTGGCTTTTTTATTATACCATGATTTTGTTTTCCGAAAAACACAAAAAATATATTAATATTTTTAATCACTTTTTAATCTCAAAATTAAATTTGGTAATTATTCAAATAATCTATTATAAGATTTTAAGAATTAACTTTATTTTAGCTACAAACTCTTGTTTTTTGCCTTTCTAATTTATTACATTTGGTTAGATAAAACCTAAGCTTCTATAAATTTTAGTAATGAAAATATTCTTGCCCATACTGTGGTTTGTGCTGAATGTATTGAGCTTCAATACATTACGAAGCCCTTATCAACAAGGCAAGCTGGGGTTTGAAGACACAAAAAAAACATTTTGGTCGCAATCATCTTCTGAACATTCATCAAGCAAAAGTATTCTACTATATTTTCTCGCTGAAGAATTCCAAGAAAACATCGAAGAAGATGCCGATGGCGAATCGGATATTCAGTTTTTAGACTGCGATTGGGCAAATACTGCAAGCAATTATCTATTTTTAGTGCAGTTGAGGGCGTCTTTTTGCTCCATTCGTATCCTCGACAACCGCATACGCTTTGCCATTAATCAGGCAAAATTCTTACTCTATCAAAATTTCAGAATCTGATATTATCCCGTGTTCGAATCAACCACTGTTTTGTGGCTCTGATACCGCACACGCCTACCAGCTACCTACCTCGTAGTGCAGATTAAAGACTTTTAATCTCTTTTTTAAATGGATTTTAGAACACTATTCTTTATTTGCCTACAATCCAAATCTCACTGAGCCTTATCAAGCAAGATTAGTTGGCTCATTTAGACCTGTTTCGTTTTTTAATTAATAATAAATCCTTTATGAAAAAGAAACACTCAAACGAATCTCATGGATTCGATGAACACGAGCTTTTGCATGAACTCAAGCACTTTTTGCCTGCACAAGCTCCGCTAAAAGACTTCGTTCATCATAACACGCTCCATGCCTTTCAAGACTTAAAATTTTATGATGCGATTCGTAGAGCATCTAAGATTTTCGGGTATAAAGTTTCTCTTTCGCTGGAAGAATACCGTTCGCTTTACTCAAACGAACAAATAAATCACGACATTTTAGAGCGAGTAATTACCGAAAGAAAAGGTGGCACAAACGCAGAAGAATGGAAAGCAAAAGCCCTTTATGGTAAATACGACGAATCTATTTCGCCTAAAATTGGTCAGCTTCGCTCAAATTGGAAGAAAAAATATTACATCGACCTTGATTTGTTGGTGCATCCGCTGTTGTTCAGAATTTTGTGTAGCTACCTCGACCAAGGCATTTCGATTTGGAGTTTTCCTGATTCTAAAAAAGGTTTTTTGGCTTCGATGCGAGAAATCGAACAAAATACGTTTTCAAGTTTTTTCAAGAATGAAAGAGCTAAGAAACTGCTTTTAGAAGGCAATGCTACGATTGAAGATTTACTGACAATTATTGTTGAAGATAAATCGCTTTTTAATCAATATATTTTCGACCAACAGTTTGCCCATCAGGGTTGGTCGGGTATGGTTTCAGCAGTAGAAGATTTACCCCAAACATTGCTCGACCGCAAGAAAATCACGCTCAAAGAACTCATCATTTTTGAACTTCTGCTCGAAATTGATGCTCTTGACACAAAATTTGGCGAAAACTGGACATCATTGAAACATCGTTTGGACTCAAAACCTAACGAATCATTTAGCGATGTACCCGAAACCGAACTTAGCGAATTGCTCAATATTTGGCAAGATGCGTTTGAATGGACGTATTACGACCAAGTTCTGGCGGGGGTAAAAATAGATTCTCCCAAACACGAAGCAAGCAAAGACAAGAGTTTCCAAGCCATGTTTTGTATCGACGACCGTGAATGTTCGATTCGACGATATTTAGAGAAATTTGATGAAGGTTGCCAAACTTACGGTACGGCAGGTTTCTTTGGCGTGGAGTTTTTCTACAAGCCTGTTCATGCCAATTCTTCTACAAAACAATGCCCTGCACCAGTTACACCCAAGTATTTGATTAAGGAAGAAATAGAAAACTCAAAAGCAAAGGCCAACAATGATATTCACTTCGGAAAACATTCGCAGTCGCTTTTTACGGGTTGGTTTATTGCTCAAACCGTAGGTTTTTGGTCGGCGTTTCGTTTGTTGCTCAATATTTTTCGTCCATCCGAAAACGCCGCTGCGGTGTCGTCTTTCAAACACATGGATACGACTTCAAAACTGACGATTGAAAACAAAAACCTTGATGATGTAGAAGAAGGCTTACAAGTAGGTTTTACGGTGGAAGAAATGGCACTTCGTGTAGGAAATCTACTAAATAGCATCGGTCTGGTAAAAGATTTTGCTTCGATAGTTTATGTGGTTGGGCATGGTGCCAGTAGCGTAAACAATACGCACTACGCAGGTTATGACTGCGGAGCTTGTTCGGGTCGCCCTGGTTCGGTCAATGCACGTGTCATTAGCTTCATGGCCAATCATGCAGGTGTGCGTGAGATTTTACGAACGCAAGGCATTGATATTCCTGCCAGCACGCAGTTTGTGGGAGCATTACATGATACGACTCGTGATGAAATTGCTTTCTATGATGAAGAAATTCTGACCGACGAAAATAAGCAAAAACACATCAAAGCGGAAGCCTTATTTGTAAAAGCACTTGATTTTAACGCCAAAGAACGCTCAAGAAGATTCGAATCGATTGATACAAACGAAAGCCCTGAAGCAATCCACGAACGCATCAGAATCAGAGCGGTATCATTGTTTGAACCACGTCCAGAGCTCAATCATGCTACCAATGCCCTTTGCCTTGTCGGCCGAAGAGAAATGTCGGAAAAACTATTCCTTGACCGCCGTTCATTTATGAATTCTTTCGATTATCAAGTTGACCCCGAGGGGAAATTTTTAGTAAATATATTGAATGCTGTTGCTCCTGTTTGTGGAGGAATCAATCTTGAGTATTACTTCTCAAGGGTCGATAATCACAAATTGGGTGCTGGCTCGAAGCTGCCACATAATGTGATGGGACTTTTTGGAGTAGCCAACGGTATCGACGGCGACCTTCGACCTGGGCTTCCGAGCCAAATGATTGAAGTACATGACCCCATCAGATTGATGGTAATCGTAGAGCATTTTACGGATATTGTTTTGGCAGCAATTAAAAAATCAGACCAAACTTATGAATGGTTTCTGAATCAATGGATTCATCTGGTGGTTGTCAACCCTGTTACGAAAGAGCTTTCTTACTTTAAAGATGGGGCTTTTACTGGCTATGAACCACTTCAAAAAACTGTCAAATCTGTGCGAGATATTGAAAGTTTGGTTGAATCACATCAAGAAAATTTCCCTGTTTATTTAATTAAGTGATTATGACTCCGATACTTCAGTTATTTATTTTTATACCCTTTTTAGGTTTTGTTATTAGTTTATTAATTCCAGATAAAAACGAAACGGCTATTTCGAGAACAGCTTTTCTGACAGTTGGACTGACGCTGTTTTTTGTAGTGGGTTTTGTTGGATATTGGCTATTTAATGGCCATTCTGTGCTAAATCTCAAAGAAATCGTACTTTTTAAATCGAAAGAATATGAGTTTTTGGTCGATCTATGCTTCGATAAAATCACGGTTGTGTATTTGCTGGTCGGTGCATTTCTGACTTTTTTGGTTACGATTTACAGCCGATATTACCTACACCGTGAGCGTGGCTACAAGCGTTTTTTCAATACGATTCTATTCTTTTATTTGGGCTATAATATCACGATTTTATCAGGGAATTTCGAGACACTTTTCATCGGTTGGGAAATTCTGGGAATTTGCTCATTTCTACTAATCGCTTTTTATCGTGACCGCTATCTTCCAGTAAAAAACGCCATCAAAGTATTCTCAGTTTACAGAATCGGCGATGTAGGTTTGATTTTGGCGATGTGGGCAAGCCACCATTTATGGCACGAAAACATCACTTTCTTGAAATTGAGCAACTACGAACTCGTACACGAACATCTCGAAAGCCACAGCTACATCGGAGTTTTCATTTCATTGATGATTTTATTAGCGGCAGCGGCAAAATCGGCTCAATTGCCGTTTTCTTCGTGGTTGCCACGTGCTATGGAAGGACCAACGCCATCGAGTGCTATTTTCTACGGTTCTTTATCGGTGCATTTAGGCGTGTTTTTATTGATGCGTACGTATCCGTTTTGGGAACATCAGATTTCGGTTCGTATCCTCATCGTGCTACTTGGTTTATGTACGGCACTGATTGCATCGCCAATTGCCCGAGTTCAATCATCAGTCAAAAGCCAAATTGCGTATGCTTCGATTGCACAAATTGGTATTATTTTTATTGAAGTTGCTTTAGGATTTGAGAAATTTGCTCTTTTTCACTTCGCTGGAAATGCCTTTTTGCGTACTTATCAACTTTTGGTTTCGCCTTCGGTGGTTAGTTATAAAATTCGTGAGCAGTTCTACAATTTCGTACCTCGTCATCATACAATCGAAGATAGCTTACCGAAGAAAATCGAATATTCGATTTATTTATTGAGCATAAAAGAATTTAATCTTGATTCATTTATGAATTTTATTCTTTGGAAACCGCTCAAAAATATTGGCCGTAAGCTTGATTTCTTGACTGTCAATCGGCTTTTATTGCTCTTTATTCCTGCCTATTTATTGGGTCTGATTTTTTTATTTATTAATGGAAATGGCAGCGAACACCCTCATGAATATCTTCCTGGTGCATTTGCATTGATTGGTTTATTGATGATTCTGAAATCATTTTCGGAGCGAAAAAGCCCCCTAATGAGTTGGTTATTGCTGATAATGAACCACTTCTGGATTGCACTGGCAATTTCATTCAACGAAAAGTTTGAATTGACCGAAATAGTTTTTTACCTCAGCGGAATCATCGTTTCGGGACTTGTGGGCTATTGGGGAATCTTGAAACTCAAAAGCTACGAGCAAAACATCAACCTCAACCAATTTCATGGGCATTCGTTCGAACATCCAAAATTTGCCATGGTTTTCTTGTTGGCTTGCTTAGGCTTAGCTGGTTTTCCGATTACACCAACTTTCATTGGCCTTGATTTAGTGTTTAGTCACATTCACGAAAATCAAGTGGTTTTGGCCTATGCTACGGCATCAAGCTATATTTTGGCAGGTATTTCATTGATTCGTCTATACTCTCGCCTATTCCTTGGGCCACACGTAAAAACCTATCACGAAACTGCTTATAAATCATCATAATTGGTGAACTGCGGGGCCGCCCGTGCGGTTACTGGAAAATTAGCAAACAAGTAACTAATAACAAGTTTCCCAACATACAGATAACAAATATCAAAATAAATAATAGATTCTAAAAAATATTAAAAAATGGAAAATAACACAAAACTCCTATTACCAAAAGATGGTATCGAAGGTCTGAAAGAGAACTTTTCGACCGATGCAATCTCTGGCTTTATTGTATTTTTATTGGCACTCCCTCTTAGTTTAGGAATTGCGAAAGCATCAGAGTTTCCGCCAATTATGGGTTTGATTACGGCCATCATTGGTGGTATTGTCGTAAGTTTCTTTATGGGGTCACGCCTCACAATCAAAGGCCCTGCGGCTGGTTTGATTGTAATTGTAGCAGGAGCAGTGGGTGAGTTTGGCGGTGGCGAAACTGGCTGGCATTTAGCACTCGGAGCGATGGTTGTGGCAGGAGTCGTACAAATTTTATTCGGCGTTTTCAAACTCGGCAAACTGGCAGACTTTTTTCCACTTTCGGCTATTCACGGAATGTTGGCTGCCATTGGTTTGATTATCATTGCCAAACAAATCCCTGTTTTACTTGATGTTGCCCCTGCAATGACAAAAGGAAAAGGGCCAATCGAATTATTGACTTCAATTCCCTCGTTTGTTATGCACATGGATCCCAAAGCAACTTTGGTTGGTTTGGTAAGTTTGACAATTATGCTGATTTGGCCTTTTATTAATCACCCAATCAAGAAAATCCCTGCTCCGCTGATGGTTTTATTGTTTGCTATCCCTGCTGAATTGATGTTAGATTTTCAGACAACTGAGCCTGCTTATGCTTTAGTTCATATCGGAAATTTGATGGAAAACATAAAAATCAATGTTGATTTTGCGGGTATTGCCCAAACAGGAGTTTTTATCAAATATGTAATTATGTTTGCCTTAGTCGGAACGTTGGAGTCATTATTGACTGTAAAAGCAATTGATATGCTTGATCCTTTCCGTAGAAAATCAAATGCTGATAAAGATTTGATTGCGGTCGGAATTGGCAATACTTTAGCAGCTATTTTAGGCGGCTTGCCAATGATTTCGGAAGTTGCACGTAGCTCATCAAACGTAAATAATGGAGCAAGAACTCGTTGGGCAAACTTCTTTCACGGATTCTTTATCTTAGGATTTGTCTTGCTTGCATCGCACCTCATCGAGCTGATTCCGAATACTGCATTGGCAGCAATGTTGATTACGGTAGGTATCAAATTGACTCACCCAAGAGAATTTGTTCAAACTTTCAAAATCGGGAAAGAGCAACTTGCTATCTTTTTAGTAACCATTTTCTTTACTCTTTTTGAAGACTTATTAGTAGGTATCGGTGCTGGTATGTTGCTAAAAATTCTTATTCACTTATACCATGGAGCATCAGTAACGGCATTGTTTAAAGCCCCAGTTGTTGTATCTTTCACTGACGACACTTATTTAGTCGAGATTGATAAAGCTGCAATTTTTACTAATTATTTAGGTATAAAAACCAAATTGGAAGCAATTCCACCAGGGTTTAATGTAATTATTGACTTAAAAGAAACTAAATTAGTTGACCACTCAGTAATGGAGAATCTACACCATTTTGAGCATGACTACAAAATAAATGGTGGAACAGTCAGTATCATTGGTTTAGAAACTCATAAGCCCGTATCGGAGCATCATTTGGCTGCTCGTAAAAGGTAAGATTTGAATAAATCAAATAAAAAGTCTTTTTAACAGAAGTCATTTCTTTAGTATTTCGCTATTACTTTTGTCAAAATCTTTCTTTTTATTTGATTTATCAACAAACATCTTCAATCAAAAATTCACAAATTTCATTTTCAGACACAAGCTATTTTGGTTGTGTCTGGAAAACTATTGTCTAAAAAATCATGAAAAAATACATCACAGTTATCATATTCTTTTGTAGCATCGGTAGTCTTTTTGCCCAAACAAAAAGCCAAAACAATGATATTTGGTTACATTATGTAGGCAAAAATATGCTTACAAAAAAACTATCTTTCACGCTCGAAGCAACCATGCGATACGCCAATGGTTTCAGCGAAAAACAACAGTATTTTATTCGTCCATCGTTTGATTATCAGTTCACAAAGCATTTCATAGGAAGTGTGGGTTTTAGTCATTATAATACTTATGTTTACGGAAATCCTGCTATCAACAAACGTCCGATTCCCGAAAATCACCCTTGGATTCAAGGTACTTTCAATCATCAATTGGGCGATTTGAAACTCACGAATCGTTTGCGAAACGAGTTCCGTTTTGTGGGCATTGCGAGCAGTAAGGTAGCAAATCCGACCAGCGAAAACGATTATGAAATCAATGATTATAAATTCCGTGACCGCTTGCGTTATATGATTTTAGCCACTTATCCGCTCGTGAAAGTTGATAACAAGCCAAAACTACTCGGAATTATTGGCGATGAAGCCTTTATGAATATCGGGCCGCTGGGCACAGATATAAACAAAAACAATGTTGGCAAAACCTTTATGAATCAAAACAGAATTATTGCTGGTTTGGGTTATGTCATTAATCCTCATCACCAAATCCAGTTATGTTATATTCACCAACACATCTGGAACTTTTCGGACACTATTTTAGAAAGTAATCCAACTCTCCGAATATCATATCTTACAAATTTTGCGTTTAATAAATAACAATAAAAAACTTGGTTTGGTGAGCAAATCCCTGTTTGAATATCAAGCAGGGATTTTTTTATAGCAAAAAAACTCTCTTAAAAATATCTTTTTCACCAAACAATCATTTGTAGTTTTGTGTTAAGAATACAGAACTCAATCAAATATTTATAGCACTATGCTTATCAAGTTTTTAATCGTCATCGGCACATTTGCATTCATGGAATTCATGGCGTGGTTTGCACACAAATATATCATGCACGGTTTTGGCTGGGCATGGCACGCCGACCACCACAACCATCACAAAGGTTTTTTTGAGAAAAATGATTACTACGCAGTTGTCTTTAGTATTGTAGCGTCTTCAACAATTATCTACGGAAATCTGAATCCAGATTTTTGGTACTTGACGTGGTTTGGTGCTGGTGTTACGCTTTACGGAGTAGCTTATTTTGTGTTTCACGATATAATTGTGCATCGCCGAGTAAAAATCAAATTTGTGGCAAAAAGTAAATACATGAAGCGTATCATGCACGCTCATTATATTCATCATAAAGTACACACAAAAGATGGTGCAGAAGCTTTTGGTTTTTTGTACGCTCCCGAAAAATACGAGCCCAAACAAAGAGATTAGTTCAAGCAGAAAAAGTTTTTAACAAAAAACGTAGCAAATTATCAAAATATATTTGCTACGTTTTTTTATTTCTCAGAAAGTAGTACTTCTTTTCAAAAACTTATTAAAGTACCGTACAATAACCATTCCGAAAGTCAAAATTTCTTATTAAACGAGCCATAATAAATCATAATTCGTTGACTATAAGTATTTTATATGACAAGCATTTTTTAATTTTTTTTATTCAACTTTTAGCACGATTTTTGCTCATTTATAAGAATATCTATACGAAAATAGTCCTTCGTGCCTTTATGAAAAAAGCTTTTGCATACCTAATACTTTGGTTTTCTATTAGTTCGGCATTTGCTCAAACAACGAGCAATATATCTGAATCAATCTACCGAAGTTTTTATAACGAAACCATTACTATAAAGCCCGATAATCCCGATAAGGTTATCAAACGTCGATACGGAATTTTTATTGATACCACACAAAATTCAGTTTTTTACAGGAATTTAGAAGAACGAATCGATCTTGATGACTATTACCAGTCAATTGTTTTTCGTCATTGTAGAGACTTTAAAGCATCGAAGCAAATGAAAGAACTTTGGTCTTTCAAAGATGATACGCTTTATAATTCGCTACCTAAAAAGTGGTTTGAAGCACAAGAATTAAATGGTAAAACGTACATTTTTTGTCCAAAGACAATCAAAGGACATTATTCTTTTCATTTAACCGATTCGACCATTGTAATCACAAAAGGTGAAGGTCCCGAAACACATTTTATAAAATCGGTTAAGAAATTTCAGAACTCAATCATCATTGATTGTTTTCAAGGAAGCAAGTTTACGGTAAAATTTCTTGACGAAAGGACAAAGTTGGCGATTTGGAAAATAGAAGATACTCGCTACGAACGTGGTGTTATATTCCGCCTTTCGGTACCTGTAAGTAGCTTCAAATATTACAACATGATTGTTAATCACAGTGCCGAAGATAAAGTACCTGACGACTTAATTTTTGATGAAATTGACTACGAAAATCTACTTTCATTTACGGGAAAAATGAAAGCCAGATTTTAATAAAAACTTTACAAATTGCTCTTGAGAAAACGTAGGCCACAGGTTTTATCTGTGGTCTTTTTTATAACCTACAACTTAAATATAGCCCTTCCGAATGTTCAAAAATTCGGTTATTTAGGTCATAATAAGGCTCAACCCTCAGCGAAATTTTCACTTTTTCTGAAATCTTCCAATCACGTACCAGCCTTATTATCGCCAAACTACGAGTATTTTCATAATAATCTTCATTATTGAATTTTCGAGAAGCCGACTGCATCAAATCATTACCAAAAGGCGAATTAAAAAAGCTACCAAACCAATAACTAAATCCTACCTGATACTTAGTATTTTTCCAAAATGTATTCAAGTAATAGGCCGTTCCTCTAAGTGGAGACTCAAAGTATCCGACATAATAATTATCAATCGTCACTGACTGATTTTTACCTAAATCTTTCTTTAAACGAAGCCCAGCCGCAGGATTTAGGAGCGTACGAACTGGCTGTAAACTCTGAATATTTTGCCCACCAATATGAAACACACTCGCCTGTGCAAGAGCCTGAAATTTAAGGTCTTTTATACTCACTGTGGGGCTATAAAATGACACCCCAGCCCAAATACGCTCTTGGTTAGTTTTACCCGCAATTGTGCTTTGTTGCCAGTCGAGCCAGCCATCAAAAAAAGCTTCTTTCTTTTGGTATTTTGCCTGAAAACCATGCTCCAAAGGTTGACTAAGAACACGCTCAAAAGTCATCAAAGGCTCAATCAGTCGGTGGTTGATATTTCCTTCGATATTTCCAAATAAAAACCGCCAATCTTTTTGTTTTACTTGTACCGTAAAAGTCGGTTCGAATTCTTTCAATCCATTATAACCATATTCTTTTCTGACAAAGACCCCAGCATCAATTTGCACTTTTTTATGAAGTTTATACCTCATACTTGGGTTAGCATAATAGCCTATAAGTGTGTAACCATCAGCTATTTCATTGAAATACTCATTGTTTTTAACATAAACCAAAGAATTAAGATTAAATTGCACTTTTCCTATATTAATGCCAGTAATTTTATGATTACTTTCGAGGTTAATATTATCTACTTGTGCGTATGTATAGGTATGCACACACGCAAGAGAATACATACAAAAAAATAAAGATTTTAAAAAGCCATTCATCATTAAAAAAAACCGTTTATCAAAATATTTGTGCATTGTATTAGATAATTGTATTACCTTTGTAGTGTTCAAATGAGCAATACAGGTAAAAATGAAACATAGAATGTATAAAAAAAATTGCTGATTTATTTGATATTTTTAATAAAATTAAATTGTATTTTTTTAATATATTAAAAATAAAAAACAAACGTTTTTCTTAAATTAAAACACAGTATTTTTGAAATATAAACAAATTTTACCTAAATAGTAGTAGTTTGTAGTAATATCATTAAAATTCAATTTTAAAAATAAAATGGCAGCAGAAAAAGAACCAAAAGGCGACGACAGAGCAAACAAATTGAAAAGTCTCCAAACCACAATGGAGAAACTTGATAAAACTTACGGTAAAGGAACGGTAATGAGATTGAGTGATGCCAAGATAATGGATGTACCTGTTATCTCTACGGGTTCGCTTGGCCTTGACCTTGCTCTTGGAGTAGGTGGTTTCCCGAAAGCACGTATTGTTGAAATCTACGGACCAGAATCTTCAGGTAAAACAACCCTTGCGATGCAAGCAATTGCTGAAGCTCAAAAACAAGGTGGTATTGCAGCTTTTATTGATGCAGAACACGCTTTTGACCGTAGCTATGCCGAGAAATTGGGTATTGATACAAAGAACTTATTAATCTCGCAGCCTGACTATGGCGAGCAAGCACTCGAAATTGCCGAGCATTTGATTAGCTCTGGTGCGGTTGATATTATCGTGATTGACTCAGTGGCTGCCCTCGTACCAAAAGCCGAACTTGAAGGCGACATGGGCGATAGCAAAATGGGACTTCAAGCACGTATGATGTCGCAAGCCATGCGTAAGCTAACAGGTACGATTAACAAAACTGGCTGTTGCTGTATTTTCATCAACCAATTGCGTGATAAAATTGGGGTGATGTTTGGTAGCCCTGAAACAACTACGGGTGGTAATGCCTTGAAATTCTATGCTTCGATGAGAATTGATATTCGTAGAATTGGTCAAATCAAAGATGGCGATGATATTCTCGGAAACCGTACTCGTGTGAAAGTGGTGAAAAACAAACTTGCTCCACCTTTCAAAGTAGTAGAATTTGACATTCTTTATGGTCAAGGTGTATCAAAAGCTGGTGAAGTTCTTGATTTAGCGGTTGATTTAGAAATTGTGAAAAAATCGGGTTCGTGGTTCTCTTACGGTACATCAAAATTAGGTCAAGGACGTGACGGTGTGCGTGATATGCTGAAAGATAATCCAGAATTGATGGCCGAATTGGAAGAAAAAATCAAAGCGACCGTTGCGAGCGATGCCGATGCACTCTTGGACTCGAAACCTGGCGACCAAGATGGCGTGATTGAGGACGAAACCCCAGAATAAAAGTATTAGATTATAGGAAATAAGTAAAATTTAAAAAGACAGTCTTTTAGACTGTCTTTTTTTGCTTTTGTGAATTATTCTATATTTTGAAAATTACAAAGTAGAGTCAGATTTTGCTTCAGTAGCAGCAGGGGCAACAGTTTGTTGTGGTGGAAGTAATTGCTGTACTGGTTGTGCTGGTGGAGTGATAAATTCAACATCGGTGATGAAATATTTTGTATCGCCATTCCACGGAAACTGAAAGAATTTCTCGGCATATTTCAGCGTTACACGTTCGCCAGTTTTTAAAGCTCTTTGCAATTTCGTAATAGTCGAATCGGTTTTACATGAAAAATCGAAATAACGTGGCGTAAGTGTTCCTGTTTCACCCGAATATCCACCTTCATTCAAAACTCCTTCGTATGTTTTAAATACATATCCTCTTTCGCTGAGTTTTGAGATTGTGCCTGCTCGTTCGCCTTTAGAGTAATAACCCGCTGTCAGATAATAACCTACGCCAACGAGAAGTCCGAGTATGATAAAAAGAGTGATTTTGAATTTCATTGCTTGAAAATATTTATTGTTTGATGATACAAAAGAACGGATTTTTTAGAAATATGCAAAGAATTGTGGTTCATAGGTTATCAAAAGCATTAAAAGGCTTTTTTTGAATTTATAAACGATAATATTGAGACTAATTTGAGTTCTGAAAGGTAACAGTAAGTCAGTAATTTGCAGGATGCAATTTTTCAAAAAAAAGTTTATCTTGCTTTCACTTAGCTATTCAACCTCAAACATGAAAAAACTCATTTATTTTACATTCATTCTATCTGCAGTGATTATTTTACTGTCAGCGAAATTAGATAAATCAAACACAATTGACCGACCAAACATCATCTACATCATGGCCGATGATTTAGGCTACGGAGACATTGGTTGCTATGGACAAAAGACCATGAAAACACCTAATCTTGATAAAATGGCGGCGGAGGGAACTCGTTTTACCGATTTTTACTCAGGAAACACCGTTTGTGCTCCATCACGCTACGCTCTCATGACTGGCCTACACATGGGACACGCCTATATACGAGGTAATGGAGAATTTCCGATGCGTGAAAACGAGCAAGTTTTACCAAAAATGATGAAAGAGAACGGCTACACAACTGCCATGTTTGGAAAATGGGGACTCGGGCAAAGCCACAACTCTGGTTCGCCCGAAAAACAAGGTTGGGACGAATTTCTGGGCTATGCTACACAAGGTCATGCCCACCGATTTTATACCAATAATCTCTGGACCATCAAAGATGGAAAATGTGAATCTTACCCGATGGATTCACTACAACATTCTCATCCTTTTATTACTGAAAAAGCTCTTGCTTATGTAAAAGAAGGTCACGAAAAGCCATTTTTTATGTACTGGGCCATCACGATGCCACATGCTGAAATGTATGCCCCACCAGCTACTTTAAAGAAATATTTAAACCCTGACGGCAGTAGTATTTTTGAAGAAAGAAAGCCGTTCGTGCAAAAGAATTTACAAGCTCGTTCGTATCGTTCGCAGGATAAACCTAACGCTAATATGGCCGCCATGATTGACCACATAGATGCCGATATTGGGCGTTTGATGGCTTTGCTGAAAGAATTAGGTTTGGATAAAAACACTTACGTTTTCTTTACATCAGATAATGGCCCACACAATGAAGGTGGCCGAGAAATGGAGTTTTTTGATAGCAATGGGCCATTAAAAGGTTTCAAAAGAGATTTATATGAAGGAGGAATCAGAGTGCCGATGATTGCTTGGGGAGCAAATACTCCTAAAGGAAGAACTACGAGTGAACCACTGGCAAACTGGGATATAATGCCCACTTTTGCTGACCTAATTAAAGCAAATTCCCCAAAAAATATTGATGGGATTTCGTTTGCTAATATTCTATCGGGCAAGAAAATTGCCCAAAAGCATGATTATCTCTACTGGGAATTTCACGAGCGAGGCTTCGACCAAGCCGTGAGAAAAGGCAAATGGAAACTCGTGAAACAAAAAGGTAATACTGAATTATTTGATTTGAGTAAAGACCTTTCTGAAACAACTGATTTAGCTGCAAAATACCCAAAAATTGTAGCAGAAATGGAGAAAATCATGCAAACTTCAAGAGTTGATTCGGAGTTATTTCCTTTGAAGAAGTGAATCACATAAAATTAACCCTAAGATTCAAACCAATATTTGAAGGGCGGATTTGCATATAACTATTCGCATCGAGCGATTGTGAAAGACTATAACGGTAGGTTGGTTCAATCCAAACGGTTTTGCCGCCTTTCATCGGGTAAGCAAAAGCAACCGAAGCATTGAGGTAGTAGGCGTATTGATTATTATTCAAGATTCGTACGGCCTCTGCTCCACCCAAAACAAAGACTTTGTTTTTCTTATTCGATACTAAATACGAATTATCAAGTTTCAAACCAACGGTGTGCAAGAACTTATTCTGACTCACGGTTTCGCCTACGCCAACAAGCGTATAGTCGGTTGTGGTTAAATCTACATCATAAACGCCAGTATTAACTTCATAACTAACCGCTTGACGAATACCAGCATAGGCCATCGAAACACCAGTCGAGAAACGATTGGAGAGTGGTTGCATGACGCCCACACGTGCTTGCACACCCAAGCGTTGAGCATCAAGAGCATTCAACGAACCTACTTGTTGGATATACGTTGAAGTTTGTGGCAAAATCGTAAGAGCTTGATAAGTTTGAAGAGGCATGATACTACTCGTCAGAATCATTTTTCGTCTTACACGCACTTCTGGCTCTTCCATTGGTACTTCGTTATTATACGCAATTTCGCCAAAAGGAAGTGTTATGTTTTTTTGTTTAAAATCCTTACTATCAAGCAAGTTTAGTTCAATATTATTTGCTTGATTTGATGAATTATTATTTGATGCAATACTCGATTCACTACCGTTCGGTGTAGTAATAGTAGGCGGTATTGTATTTTTATTACTTTGAGCAACACTTTCTGTCGAAGATGAATTATTTAAGTTATTTCTAAGCGAACGTTTTTCTTTTTTTCTGACAACCTTGGCAACTTGATTTTCAGTAGAAACCTTTTCTAAATTTTTGATAGTTGAAGCCTGATTTTTCTTAGTTCTGCCATTTGAGGCAATACCACTTAAATCATTTGATTGCTCAACGATGGTTGGTTTTGAAACATCAACTTTGTTACTACCAGCTTCTTTTCCTGTATTACTCTTGTCTGTTTCTTTGGGTTTGTTTGAAACAAAACCTTGGCTTTTATCTTTATTAAGTTCTTGATTATTAACAGATTGAGGCTTTTTATTATTTATTTCTGCCAACCCATTTTCTTGATTATTATTATAGAGCAACCAACCAAAACCTAACAAAAGTGCAATACTCGCTGCAATACCAACTCTAAATGCAAACGGCCACGCAATCACACGACGTTCTTTTTCTGGCGTGATAGCCGCCTTGATAATCTCCCATGAATCAGCCGTTGGTTCGGCTTCATAACTACTAAATTTGCTTGATAATTGCGTAGCAAGCTGAATATTTTCCCAAGTTGAGGCTTGTGGTTCGGCTTCATAGTCTTTAAATTTCTCACTCAACGCAACTGGCTCACTCGCTGGCATAGCAGCTCGTATCTTTTCCCACAAATCGGCCGTTGGCTCGGCTTCGTAGTCTTTGAATTTCTCGCTTAATGCAATTGATTCATTAATTGGTAAAGTTGTTTTTATTTTCTCCCATGTATCGGCTGTTGGCTCGGCTTCGTAATCGTTGAATTTGGCAGTTAGTTGAGTTACGAGTTGAATTTTGCTCCAAGTATCATCTTGTGGCTCGGCTTCGTAGCTTTCGAATTTTTTAGAGAGGTCAGTAGCAAATTTTATTTCGCTCCAAGATTCTTCTTGTGGCTCAGCTTCATAAGTGCTAAGTTTATCTTTCAAATCAAGAGCAAAGCGAATCGCCTCCCAAGAGGTATCTTGTGGTTCGGCTTCAAAATTCTTGAATTTTTCAGATAAAACTTTCCTTATGTCGTCTGATGGTTTCATATACGCCAATCTCTAAAAGAGATTTAAGCAATTTTATTCGTTTCGTAATTTTAAATACTTTCTTTCGGTAGCTAAGCGAAGTCGAGGCTAAAGCACTACGCCCATTTCCTGCAAAGTTTTACGGAGATGTACTTTGGCTCTTGAAAGCTGCGATTTTGATGTCCCTTCCGAAATCTGTAAAATCTTAGCTATTTCATTATGCTCATAACCATCAATCAAATACATGTTTACTACCATACGATAGCCATCAGGTAGCTGATTGATTGCTCCCACAATTTCTTCGTGACTCAACTGCGAAATCACGCCAATATCGGCATCACCTTGATTTTCAATGGCCTCATAATCAACAAATTGTCGGTCTTTGTTATTTTGCCGATAATGGTCAATGGCGGTTCGGACGACCAACGACTTTACCCAATATTCAACCGATTCAGGTTTTTGTAAATCATTGATTTTGTTAAAAATCTTTATAAATGCCTCTTGGAAAATATCCTCGGCTTCCATTACAGTTCGGGCATAGCGACGACACACACCCAAAAGTCGACCTTTATAGAGGTTATAAAAGGCTGCTTGGGCTCTCGGGTCGTTTCGCTGACAACCAAGAACTAATTCAACTTCATTCCGCATCCGAAAAGGGTTGCTGTGTTTATAGATTCAATTAATAAGTACTAAAAAATGACGAATGACGAGTTTCTTGAATGACGAATAAAGAACAACAAGTGCCAAAGTCCAGCATTCAAGAAATTCGTTATTCGGAAAATTCGTTATTTCTAATTAGCCTCTTCTTGCTGAGATAAAGGCAGCATTTGCATCAAAATTTATGTAATAATAGTCGTTAGCGACCTTTATTGCTATAACATATCCAAAAATTTTATTTTCGGTGTAAACCGTAACACCTCGCTGAAATACCCATCCTTTATAATTAGCATCTAAATATTCCTTTGCTTTGGCGGGAATATCTTTGGGGTCGAGTGGCCTATCATAAATTTTATTTTCAGGAAATTTCATTTCAATTTCCTTTACACTCAAAAACTTACCACTTTCGTCGAAAGTATAATCATAAATTTCTTTATCACTCAAAACTGTAATCCAATAAGTTTTTTTGGATTTTTCAATGATGATGGCAGTCTGAAGGTATTTATAGTCTTTGTGTTTGGTTGCTAAATAGTTTACGATTATTGCGGGAATATCTTTGGGAAAAATGAGTTTAACCTCTACTTTATTATCATTTCCTCCCACTCCTACTTGTTCTTTTTTCAGGAAATTACTGTCTTTGTCAAATTGTAATGAATACTGTTTTTTATCATATGTAATCAAAACATTATAGATTTGAATAACCCCATTTTGAACAAAAGCAAGACCTCTTTCAAACTGCCATCCCTTATATTGATTATCGAGATAAGACTTTATTTTTGAAGTCAAATCATTTATTGTAATCGGCTTGTCTTCAATGCGATTACTTGGAGCATTTACGCCAAACGATGATGATTTCAAAACATTGCCCTTTTCATCGAATAGGTAATCAAAAGTTGTGAAATTCTGGCTAATTACAACTGAATAATTTCTGTTTGTTCCATCTAAAACAACCCCAACTTTAATACATTTATAATCGCCGTGTTTTGCTACTAAAAAGTCTTCTATAACTTGTGGAAGCTCATTTTTATCAATAAAATACAATTTTGGCGGAGGCATTCCAGATTGAGGGCCACTATGATTATCCGAAACATTCATGATAAGTGTGCCTGTGGCGTCAAAAATCAAGGTAATATTTTTCGAATCTTTATCTTTGAGAACAATCTTATATCCCTCAACTTTTCCCTCTTTATTGACTTGTTGGCAAACATTGATAATGGTTGCCCCAGAATAACTCGTTTCAAGATAAGTCTTGATATTATCAGGTAGATTTATAACTACGGTCTGCTTATACATCTCCGAGATTACCCCTACATTATTCACAATTGCCGACATTCTGTCAACTCTTACATCGAAATCTGATTGAAAAATCTTGTTTTTTTCGATAGTTGTGAAACGTACTTTTGTGGCTTCTGGATAATTTACTCTGATTGCATTTATGGTAGCTTTCGGAATCGCCTCATCAATATCTTGTTGAGGTTGAAGGTCTGTGACGCTATCGCAGCTCCACAAAATCAGCCCAACAAAAAACATATATATATATAATTTTTTCATTTTAAATTCGTTTCCACTGCTTTAGTATCATAAAGACGCTTCCAAATAAAATTTGGTTGCATTATATTGAATAACAAAACCATAAAAACAAAGAATTTTATGCTTACACAAAAATCTTATCAAAATTAATGTTCGAAAATAGTCTAAACACAGTAATTTATTTCACAAAAAACTCAAAATATTAACGAATTTCTATTGATAAGTGTTTCATAATAACAAAAAAAGGAGCAAATAGAATCTACTTGCTCCTTTCTTCTTTTTAATCGAACAGATTATTTCCAAGTTTCCAATTCGATAATTTCGCCCGTTGTTTTCTTTTTCAAGATAACTTTCTTATCTCCATTGGGCAAAATTTCATCTTTGATAAACCAGTGGTCAGCATCGTATTCGTTGTAAACTGATGGTTTTTGTACGCCAACTTGTCCACGCCATTCGGGTAGCTGAACTGGTTCCCAAAGTTTTGTTTTAGCTGATTTGTAGGCAGCATCAATGATGGCGTTTACTACGTATCCATCATAAAAAGTTTCGTTGGGTTCAATGCCTTTTTCCATCGCATTAAACATGTCGGTAAACATATTTGTGTAACCCAATTCATGAGCTTCATCGCCAACGGGAAATTGCCAACCGCTTGAACTTTCGGCTTTTTCGGCCACATAGCCCCCTTCGCCCACTCCGCTCGTAAACATCTCGAAGCCAGTTCTTAGAAATGAATTTATCCAAATTGTTCCTTCTGTTCCCATCACTTCATCTCGCAAATCCATCCCCCCTCTGAAAGTCCAAGATACTTCAAATTGTCCGATAGCACCGTTTTCATATTTTACAAGTCCAATGGCGTGGTCTTCGGCATCAATGGGTTTTACTTGTGTATCAGCCCAGCACATTACTTCTACTGGTTTGATGTCTTTTCCAATGAAGTTTCGGGCAATTTCAATGCAATGACAACCCAAATCTAAGATTGCTCCACCACCTGCCATGTTAATATCCCAGAACCAATCAGAATGCGGTCCAGGGTGCGTTTCCCGAGATTTTGACCATAAAATTCGACCAATTGCTCCGTTTTTAACACTTGTCAGAGACTTCATGAATTTAGGTGTGTAACATAAATCTTCCAAATATCCTGCAAAAACGCCTGCTTCTTCACAGGCTTTGGTCATTCGGAGGGCTTCTTCGGCATTGCGTCCGAGTGGTTTTGTGCAAAGCACTGCTTTTTTGTGCTTTACACAAAGATTTACGGCCGTTTCATGTAAATTATTGGGTAAGGCAATTACTACCACTTCGGTTTCGGAGTGTTTAATGGCCTCTTCCATATCCATAAAATAATGCGGAACAGCATAATCGGTAGCGAAACGAATGGCGGTTTCTTCACGTCGGGCATAGACTACAGAAACTCGGTCACGTCCACGTTGCCCATGAAGCGAATCGGCATAGAATCGTCCGATAAATCCGCCGCCAAGAATACATACTTTTGCCATGATTTTATTGTAAATTGTTTGATGAATAGATGATTTTTATGATGTAAGTAATGGTAAAACTAAATTATATCCAGACAGTTACCACGGGGTTACTCAGATTAAAAAAGCACAGAGTTTCACAGAGTATTTCTATTCTTTCATTGTGAAACTTTGTGGTAAATAGCCATTTTTATTTATTGATAAAAATGCCTTCGCCCATTTCGAGGACTTTATAATTTGTCTGATAACGTTCACAGGCCTCAATAAAGCGTTGTGGGTCTTCGGTATTAAACTCAAATAAATGATAATGATGCGGAATGACGAGCTTCGCACCAATGATTTTTCCAAGTTTAGCAGCCTCGTCGGCACTGAGATTTCCTGCAACTTTTCGTTCGGGTTTATTGCCATTAATGGGCAAAAAAGCAACATCGACCTTATATGGTTTCAAGATTTCTTCCAAACTTTCAAACCAAAGTGTATCGCCCGAATGATAGACCGAAAATCCACCAAATTCGGCAATAAAACCCATGAATTTACATTCACCTTTTTCGTTTCGCTCGACAATGTTGTGTGCTGCTGGAATTCCTGTAATCTTGAATCCTTCATGCTCAAAACTGAGTCCATCGTTTAACCCAATCAGAAAATTCAAATCGCATTTAACTCTTTCTGCCACAAATGCTCGGTTTGCTTCTGGAATGATGAATTTTAGACGAGAATTATTTTGAATAATCGGTATTAAAGTTTCGGCATCCAAATGATCTGTATGGTTATGACTTGATGTAACAATATCAATAAAATTAAGTTGTTCGGGCGAAATAACCAACTCGCTCATACGTACATGTGGCTTATCCGTATTTTGGTATTTTACACTCAAAGAATCCGACAAATAAGGGTCAAAAAGTAGGTATTTTTCTTGCCATTTTATCAAAAAACCACTTTGTGCCAACCACCAAACTTTAAAACCAGTCGAGCTATTGAATGATTTGATCTCGTTCAAAAACTCATTATCTTTTTGTTTTGGTTTAATTAAGGCCATTTTATCTCATTTGTTTGGCTGCGGCACACATATTGGCTATTTTTTGCTTCGTTGCCCAGCGTGCCGTTTGCGACATTCCGCAATCGGGGGCTACGGCCAGTTTTTCGGCAGGGACATACTTTAAACATCTTTCGATGCGTTCTTTCACGTCTTCTACGGTTTCGATGTAATAACTTTTCACATCAATTACACCAACAGCTACGTCCATTTTTTCGGCAAAACGCTCCAGTAAATGTACTTCGGCGAAGTTCAATACGCACATTTCGGTGTGCAATTCATCGACCGTGAAATCCAAGAAATCGGGTAGCATTGGTAAAATAGTTTTCTTTCCAACCGAACGCCCTTTATAATTTCCAAAACATAAGTGCGTACCGATGCGAGTTTTACCGACAATATTCTTCACGGTTCGGTTAAAAATATCAACAAAACGTTTGGTATCTTCTTTGTACGCATAGCACGACATTGATGGCTCATCAATGCAGATTTCTTTTGCTCCTGCGGCAACCAAATCTTCTAATTCTTTGGCTACAATCGGCAATAATGCTTCGGTTATTTCCCAACGGTCCTTATAGATTTCACCTGCCAACATTCGCCCCGAAAGTGTATAAGGGCCAGGAATTGATGCTTTTAAGATTTTTCCTTCGGGAGCAAGCCTTTGCAATCTTTTAAATTCTTCTACCACACCTAAGCCTTTCGGAGCAGTCAATGGTTCAATGATTGTGTGTTTACCACGTTGATCATGAGCGGGTGGACCAAATTTTCGGGTTTCTTCATGGTTGGGTTGTAGTCCTTTGATGAAACCGTAGAACGATAAATTAAAATCAAGGCGGGTTTGCTCACCATCAGTAATTACATCAAGACCAGCCGTAACTTGGTCGTGAATGGCATTTACAACCGCATCTTCTATCATTTCATTGATGTCAGCAGGGCCGAATTTATCTAAATTTTCTGACGCAAATTCAAGCCAACTCGGAAACGGCCACGAGCCAACTACGGTGGTTTTTATGGGAATTGGTTGCATATCTTTATTAATGGAGAATGATTAATGTAAAATTGACAATGGAACACTGCGATGACTAAATGTTGTTCAACTTCTTACAGCTTTTCTAATCTATTCTACCCATTGAAATGGGTATCTAAAGGAACAAAGGAATGTTTTTGTTTCATTGCCGACTATAAGTCAGCAATCGTTTATTTTTCTTTTGAAACATAGCTCTCGATACCTACTTTTTGATACATTTTCGAGATTCGGTGGGCGTGTTCATCATAGGCAGCCTGAAAAATCTCGGTGGCTTTTTCTGCTCCGATTACTGCCCCTGCCGTCAGGACTTTAGGTGGATGCCCCTCTTGTGTAAGCATATTGGCCAACTCGGCTTTGATACTATTAATAATCATACACGACCCTACCGTCGAACCTGGTGAAACTGGCGTTTCTAAACCATCAACATAAATCATGGCATCGCCTACGGGAGCTCCCGAATCAAGCACTATTTCGCAAAAATCTTGAAGTTTTCGACCATCTTGTTTTTTACTGGTACTAGCTTCAGAATGTTGTTTTGAAATAATTCCGACGGTCTTTATGCCTTTTTTCTGAAAAATCTCTGCCATTTCAATCGGTACGACATTACAACCTGATGAGGAAATCACCAAAGCAGTATCGACTTCAGAAAGGTCGAAATTTCTTACAATCTGGGCAGCAAGACCTGTTACATTTTCCAAAAACATGGCTTGACGTTGGCCGTTTGCTCCAACCACCAAATTATGAAAAGTCAGAGATAATTCGACGATTGGGTTAAAGCCTGGGAACGAACCATAACGGGGCCACATTTCTTCAACCATAATTCGGCTGTGTCCGCTACCAAAAACGTGTACCATTCTTCCTGCCAAAATCGACTCCGAAAACAGTTTTGCTGCTTGCAAGATTTGTGCTTCTTGGGCAGCAACGGTTTCGATTAACCCTTGGCATTTTTTTAGATATTCGGTAGTGTATGACATTCTAAAATTGCTGAAATAAATGAAAAATAGATAAATATATTGTGCGTATGCAAAGACGTTGCGGTGCAACGTCTCTACGATTAAACCTTATCAAAGACAAATGCGGCCGCACCGATTGCTCCTGATAAATCAGCAAATTTTGCTTGCTTAATTAATGTCGTTTTGCCTTTTGGACGGAATTCAAAAAGTTCGATAAATTCATGCAAAGGTTTAAATAAAGCATCACCAGCGGTGGTTATTCCCCCTGCCAAAACAATAATTTCGGGCGAAAGAGCATTGATTAATGAAGCAATGGCAATTGCCAATTTTCTGACAGAATCAAGCCAAAGCCACGTAGCGAAAGAATCCCCTCTCGAATAAGCCTTCACTAATTCATGCGTTGATTGAAAACGCCCTATCGAACGCCGCTCAATTGAGCAGTTTCCAATGGCATATTCTAAACTTCCTGCCATTCCGAGAATGCTTAACTCGTCATCATTGGCGTTGAGCGAAATATGCCCCAAATGACCAGCCATTTGGCTTAAACCTTGATAAAGTTGCCCGTTTATCATAATTCCTCCGCCCACGCCCGTGCCAAGTGTAAGCAAAACAGCGTGCTTATAACCTTGCATGATTCCAAACTTGGCTTCAGCCATGAGTGCAGCATGAGCATCGTTCAATACAAGCGTTTTCGTACCAAAATATTCCTCCCAAATAAAATTCTCTAAGCCAAGTAATCGGTTGGGTAAATGGGCAATACATTTATTGTCTGCATTTGCCAAACCAGGTGCCGAAAGTCCAATAATGTCGATTGGTTTTTGATGAAAATCTTTCAGAAAATTAACCATTTCAAGTACATTTTCTCGCCATTTTCCTTCGGCATCGTCTTTCGTAGGAATATAATGCTGCTTCAGGATTTCTCCATCTTCTCGCATCAAAATCCCCTTTACATTTGTACCACCAAGGTCGATACCGATTGCTACTTTCATTTTTTAGGTTTTAGGGCTTAGGTATTAGTTTTTCATTCTCAATTTTACATTATCAATTAAAGATACTGCCCTTCCGAAACCTCCCAACCACCATCAACGTAGAGCGTTTGACCCGTTGTGAATTTTGAAGCATCCGACATAAAAAATACCGCAGCACCATCGAGGTCTTCAGGGCGGCCATTTCTGCCACCATCGAGCGGTTGTTTAGTTTTCACAAAATTCATAATGGTTTCGTCTTTACTGGCTCGCTCCGACATCGGGGTTTCGACCAAGGCAGGGGCTAAAAGATTGATTCGGATATTGTGCGAAGCATAATAAGCTGCCAAAGACTTCGTAAAACCCACAACTGCCGATTTTGCAGCTGCATAGGCGTGCGTAACAAAATATTTTGGAGAAGGCGAAAAGCCCAAAACCGAACCCATATTCAGAATTGTACCACCTTTTCCTAATTCCAAAAACTTCTGTACTGCTGCTTGGTTCGAGAGCATCAAACTTGTAAGGTTTAGCTCAAAAGTTTTATTCCAGCCTTCAAGTGTGAGTTCGTGTAGCGGGCCATCGCCGTATTTACGTCCGCTTCCACCTGCTACATGATAGAGTCCATCAAAACCACCAAACTCACTGATACACAACTCAATAGCATTTTTTGCGGTATTTTCGTTGGTGGCATCGGCAGCCATTGCTCGGCCATTTTCACCCAAAACTAACTCGGCCGATAAGCAACTTTCGGGGTTTCGTCCAACAGCTACGACTCTTGCTCCTTCACGCACAAATGCTTTCGCTGCCGAAAAACCCAAGCCAGTTGTTCCGCCAATGATTACGATTGATTTCCCTTTCAGCATTTGCAAATAAAGTATTATTAAAAACTAATTTAATTATTTTTATACAAATAACTAATCAAATAATTATACATTCCACTCGAAAAAACTATTTTTACGATACTATTTTGATTTTATGTTCAAAAAACCACTTTTACAAAAATTACCGCTTACGTTTGGTTCTTCGTTTCTGATTGACCGCTTTGAAAGTCCATATTTCGAGACTCCGTGGCATTATCATCAAGAAATCGAAATTGTGCTTTGTGATGGAGGTTTCGGAAAGAAATTCGTAGGAAATCACGTCTCTGATTATATCGAAGGCGATTTGGCAATTTTGGGAAGTAATCTCCCGCATTGGTATCGTGCCGATGATGATTGCTATCAGCATCAAAAACCCGCTTCGATTGTGATTCATTTTTTGGATGATTGTTTTGGGAAAGATTTTTTTGAATTGGCGGAAATGGCCGAAATAAAACGTTTTCTCGAAACTGCTAAGTTGGGCATAGAATTTTACGGAGAATCAAGAGCAAGGATTCAAGAAAAAATACAAAACCTATTGAAGGCTGATAAAGTTACTCGAATGCTGGGTTTGATAGATACTCTACACCTAATGTCTTGCTCGAAAGAATACCGAATTTTATCAGAAAATGCCATTGTAGGTGTCAGTAAAAAAGATTCTGAACGCATGAATGAAGTATTTGACTATGTGCTTAAAAACTTCAAAAATGACATTAATCTGAGCGAAATAGCCAATAAAACCCGTTTTTCGGAAGCAGCTTTTTGTCGCTACTTTAAATTACGAACTCAAAAGACTTTTGTAGAATTTGTAAACGAAATCCGTATCGAATATGCCTGTAAATTATTGGCCGAAAACGACCTCAATATCTTGGAAATATGCTACGAATCAGGTTTCAAAAATCTCTCTAATTTTAATCGACAATTCAGAAAATACACCAATAATAATCCTAAAACTTACCGCCAATTAGTGCTACATCAAAAGCAGTTTTAGATACTTGAGTAGTTATTAATTCTTGATTAAAATAAGTATCTTCGCATCAAATTAAGCAAACCAATGACTGCACTGCTCTTAGAAGACGACCCCGATTTATCAAGAGAAATACGAAGTTTTTTATTATCAAAAAAAATTGAGTGTGATACCGTTTTTGATGGCGAATTATTCTTTCGCCAAATCAAAAAAAACGACTACGATATTTTTTTGTTGGATATTAACGTGCCGAGAATCAACGGTTTAGATGTTTGTAAGCAAGTTCGAGAATCAAATAAACTTACGCCAATTATCATGCTTACTGCCTATGGTGATATTCAAGACAAAACCGATGCTTTCGGACTCGGTGCCGATGATTATTTGGTAAAACCATTTCATTTTGAAGAACTTTTTTTGCGTATCACTTCACTCTTACGCCGAAGCAATACACCTCAAGATGCCGACAGCGTAATAGTCATTGATGACCTCGAAATCAACACTTCAGAAATGAAAGTGTATAGAAAAAGAGAGTTTATTGACCTTACGCCAAAAGAATATCAACTGCTTCTGACACTGGCAAAAGCAAAAGGACGAGTTTTATCGAAACAAACTATTGCTGAGCAGATTTGGGACATTCATTTCGACTCAAACATGAATACGATTGAGGTTTATATCAATTTTTTACGCAAAAAAATCGACCGAAACCATAGCACCAAACTCATACATACTCGCCCAGGATTTGGTTATTATCTAAAAATCGAAGACTAATGACCCTCAAACGACGCATCGCTATCAGTATCGCTGTAGCCTTCTCAATTTTATTTGGATTGGCGGCATTTATCATCTTTTTTTCGTTTGCATCATTCCGAAAAGAAGAATTTGAGCAGCGTCTCGAAGAGAAAGCCCTTACCACCGCAAAACTTCTGGTTGAGGTAAAAGAAGTTGATAATCAAGTACTTAAAGTTATCGACCGTAATACAATCAATAAACTATACAACGAAAAGACGCTCGTTTTTGACCAAAATTTTAAGCTCATTTACAGCAGTATTGATGATGCCACCATCACTTGGAATATCAATGACCTAAGACGATTGAAGAAAGAAAAAACCTTTTTCAGAAGCGAAAAAGAGAAAGAAGTCTTTGGTGTTTACTACGATTTCGAGAAAACCGATTATTATGTGTTGGTTTCGGCCGAAGATAAATACGGCAAAACAAAACTCGAATTTCTCCTTTTTACACTTGCAATCACTTTTGTGGCAGGAGTTGGTTTAGTTTGGGTTTCGACATACTTTTTTATTAAACGCCTCCTTAAACCGCTTGATGTTTTTCAACAACAAATCACAAAAATTTCGGCCAATCAGCTTGATATTCAGCTTCAAGAAACCAAACACAATGACGAAATCAATTTGCTTACCAAAGCCTTCAACATCATGTTGGCTCGCATCGAAAGTGCTTTTCAGAGTCAACGAGAGTTTACAGCAAATGCTTCGCACGAAATTCGTACACCTTTGTCTCGTATAACTTTTAAAGTACAAAATTTACTTTTAAACCCTGAACATTCGCCCGAAACAGTTTCGTCATTAAAAAGTATCAACGATTATGTGCATCAACTTTCCGATTTGGTCAATTCGCTACTTTTGCTTTCAAAAATCAATAAAGAAGATGCCCAAAAACGCTTTGAAAAAGTACGAATTGACGAAGTGATATTTTCGGCTAATGAAAAGGTCAAAAAATTCAATCCTCAATTCGACCTTAATTTTGAAATCATTGATAACCCCGAAATTGAACTTTCGATGGAGGTTTTGGGTGTAAAATCATTACTCGAAATTGTTTTCAACAACCTCTTCAAAAATGCCTGTTTATATTCATCTCGCCCAGCGGCTCATATACTTATCGAACAAAATGCCACGCATCAACTCACAATTATAGTCAGTAACGAAGGCGAAACCTTGAATAAAACCGACCAAGAAAAGCTATTTCAGCCTTTTATGCGTGGCCAAAACTCCAATCAAATCAATGGTTCGGGCTTGGGTTTAAGGCTCTCAAGACGTATCCTCGATTATCACTCGGCCAGTATCAATTACCGTAGTACACAGCCCAATCTTAATCAATTTGTAATTATTTTTTCTAATTAAGCTATATTTAAGGTAACCTTAAAGGTGTTTTTAATTTGCATGTCAGAGCTTTGCCACTCGCAAACAAACTCAACGTGTAATGTTAAAAAAGCTAATCTTTTTCTTACTGATAACCACTCAAACTGCTTTTTCACAACAAAACCTTTCGCTGCAACAATGCGAAGATAAATTTGTGAAAAACAATTTGCTGCTCTTGGCCGAGCAATATAACCTCGATATTGCCAAAGCCAGCGTGATTCAAGCCAAAATCTGGGACTTACCCGTAGTTTCGGGCGAAATTAACGCCATCAATCCACCAGATAAACGGGTGCTGTACATTGGGGCTAAAGGCCAAAAAGCCATTGCCGTGCAGCAGCTTTTGTATTTAGGCAAAAAAAAGCAAAACGAAGTAGAATTTGCCAAATCAACCATCGGAATTGCCGAATTACAATTTGAGCAATTACTCAAAAATCTGCGTTTCGAGCTGCATCAAAGTTTTTACAGCATCTATTTTAATCAACAGAAAATCACTAACATCAACAAGCAAATTGCCAGTGTCGATACCCTCGTCAAAAGTTACGCCGTTCAGGCTCAACGAGGCAATTGGCCCTTGCGTGATGTTGTGCGTCTGCAATCGTTGTCATTTGAACTAAAAAATGATGTGATGATTGCCCAAAAAGAAATCAACGATGAGCAAGAATCGCTCAAGATTCTGACTTCGAGCCAAGAAAACATCATTCCCATTGTTGAAGAGCAAGCTCTTAATAGTTATTTCACCAAAAATAACCTACCCGTTACGGAAGCTTTGCTCAACATGGCTTTGGAGAAAAACCCCGATTATTTGAGTTTCCAGAAAATTATCGAAAGTAATGAGTTGATGATAAAATGGCAAAAATCGCTCACCAAACCTGACCTTACGGTTGGTGCATCTTATGATCAACGTGGCGGAGCATTTGGCAATCAAGTAAACTTTACGTTCGGTATCCCGCTCAATCTTTGGAATCGAAACAAAGGAAATATCAAGATTGCCGAAGCCGAACTCGACAAATCGAAACGACTGCAAGACCAAAAGATAGTTGAGCTACGCAGTCAAATTGCCAATGCTACCCAAACTTGGCAACAACAACGCCTGCAATATGCTCAAATCACGGCTTCGGGTTCTGAAAATCTTGAGGCTGTTTATAAAGGTATTTTACAGAATTTCCAGAAGCAAAATATCTCTTTGCTCGAATTTACCGACTTCATGGAAAGCTACAATCAAAGCACGCTTTTGCTCATCGAAATGCGTAAACAAGTCATTCTTTCGGGCGAAACCATCAATCACATCGTAAACGTAAATTTATTCTAACAATGAAAAATATAGTATTGCTAACCTTCATTATTTGTGGACTTGCTGCCTGTGATAAAACCCCAAAGAAGGTAGAAACCCAAACAACATTTGTATTGAGCAATAAAATGCTCGAAACAACAAAAACACAAGACGTTGCGATGCAAAGTTTACGCAACGAACTTAATTTCTACGGAAAAATTACGGCCGATAATAACAAAATGATTGAGGTGTATCCAGTTGTAGGCGGAAACGTAACAAAGGTGTTCGTCGAACTTGGTGATTATGTGAAAAAAGGGCAATTATTGGCCACCATTCGCAGTACGGAAGTAGCCAGTTTTGAAAAAGAATTGGACGATGCTCGCAATGATTTGTTGGTGTCGAAAAATAATCTAAAAGTTGCTCAAGAACTCTTTGAAGGAAAACTCACGGCCGAGCGAGACGTAATTGAAGCTCGTAGCCAACTCGACAAGGCAAAATCGCAACTTCACCGCATTGAAGAGACTTACAGCATTTATAACATCAAACAAGGGGCAGTCTATGAAGTACGCTCGCCATTGAGTGGTTTTGTGATTCAAAAAAACATCAACCAAGATATGCTCCTCCGCAACGACCGCACCGATAATATCTTCGATATTGCCGAAATTGATGATGTTTGGGCGATTGCCAATGTCAACGAAAGCGATATTAATCAAGTAAAGTTGGGCATTGATGCCGCCGTTACGACGCTGAGTTATCCTGATAAAGTTTTCAACGGAAAAGTTGATAAAATCTTTAATATCATCGACCCCGAAACCAAAGCCATGAAAGTAAGAATCAAGCTCCAAAACGCTGATTATTTACTAAAACCCGAAATGCGTGCCAACATCAAATTATCTTATACCGAAGGCCAACAAATGCTGGCAATTCCATCAGAATCAGTAATTTTTGATAAGAGCAAAAACTATGTGATGATTTTCAAAGACCGCAATAATATCGAAACCCGCCAAGTGGAGGTTTTCCGACAAGTAGGCAATATCACCTATATTTCATCGGGCTTAAAAGAAGGCGAAAAAGTAATGACCAACAATCAGCTTTTGGTTTATGACGAATTGAATGACTAACAGTAACATACTGTCTATCAAACCATTACATCATCAATAGGTCTATACATTGTCAATGATAATTGATAAGACTTAAACAGTTTTCAATTATTCATTTTCAATTATCCATTAAAAAGACATGAACAAATTCATTAAAAATATCATAGCTTTTTCGCTCAAAAACAAGCCTTTTACCTTCTTTTGGGTGGGTATATTGGTTATTTCGGGCTTTATTTCGTTCAAAAATATGCCCATTGAGGCGTTTCCCGATGTAACCAATACCCAGATTATCATCGTGACCGAATGGAATGGACGAAGTGCCGAAGAAATTGAGCGTTTTGTGACCACCCCCATCGAAATCTCGATGAATTCGGTGCAGAAAAAAACGAGCGTCCGAAGCATCACCATGTTTGGCTTATCGGTCATTAAAATCATTTTTGATGATGATGTCGAAGACTTTTTCGCTCGTCAACAAGTCAATAATCTTCTCCGAAATGTCTCACTTCCCGATGGCGTCGAACCCGATGTTCAGCCACCTTACGGGCCAACAGGCGAGATTTTCAGATACACCCTCAAAAGTAAATCAAGAGACTCGAAAGACCTCCTCACGATTCAAAACTGGGTCATTGACCGCCAGCTTCGTTCGGTAGCGGGCGTAGCTGATTTAGTAGCATTCGGTGGGCAAGAAAAAACCTACGAAATAAGCGTTGACCCCAATCGCTTATCGAAATATGATATTACACCGCTGCAAGTGTATGAAGCCGTAAATAAAGGCAACCTCAATGTTGGTGGAGATATTATTGAAAAAAACAAACAAGCCTACGTAGTGCGTGGAATCGGTTTACTGAGTTCGATTCAAGACATCGAAAATATCATTGTTGATGATGCAGGCGGAAACCCAATTTTGGTCAAAAATCTGGCCGATGTCCACGAAGCAGCCATGCCACGAGTAGGCCAAGTGGGTTTAAATGATAATGATGATGTAGTAGAAGGAATAGTAGTGATGCGTAAAGGCGAAAACCCGAAGGAGGTGCTTGAACGTGTAAAAGCAAAAATCACAGAATTGAATGAGCGAATACTGCCTTCTGACGTAAAAATGGAAACGTTCTACGACCGAGACAACCTCATGAACTTCACCACCACCACCGTGATGCACAATATGTTTGAGGGGATTTTGTTCGTGACCGTCATCGTATTCTTGTTCATGGCCGATTGGCGTACTACCGTCACGGTTTCTATCATTATTCCGCTCTCGCTATTATTTGCCTTTTTGTGTCTCAAACTCAAAGGCATGAGTGCCAATTTACTCTCGTTGGGGGCGGTTGACTTCGGCATAATCATTGACGGGGCAGTCGTGATGGTCGAAGGAATTTTCGTAACCCTCGACCACATCGCTCATAAAAAAGGCATGGCAGCCTACAATAAATTGGCCATCGGAAGTGTCATCAAAAAAACAGGAACTGAACTCGGAAAAGCCATTTTCTTCTCAAAGCTCATCATTATCACGGCCTTAATGCCCATTTTTGCTTTTCAGAAAGTAGAAGGAAAAATGTTTTCGCCATTGGCCTACACGTTGGGTTTTGCCTTGTTGGGGGCCTTGTTGTTTACACTTACTTTAGTGCCAGTTCTTTCGCATATTTTCTTGAATAAAAATGTCAAAGAGAAAAACAATCCTTTTGTTAATTTTTGGAATAGAATCGTAGAAAAAGGACTCATTTGGACTTTCGCTCACAAAAAGATTACATTGTTGGTTTCAGTAGCCTTTATGTCGCTTACTTTTTTCTCGGCTACCTTTTTGGGTACAGAATTCTTACCCCAACTCAATGAAGGTGCATTGTGGGTAGAAGCTAAATTTCCGATGAGCCAGAGTTTGCCCGAAACTGTCCAAAAAACGGCCATTTTACGCAACGAACTTCGCAAATTCCCCGAAGTGAATGGTGTGCTTTCGCAAGTAGGTCGAAGCAACGACGGCACTGACCCAAGCGGTTTTTACTACGTACAGATGCAAGTAAACCTCAAACCCAAAGACGACTGGAAACGAAAAATAACGATGGATGATTTGGTGCGTCAGATGGACGATTCGCTATCGAAATATCAAGGAATTGGCTATAATTATTCGCAACCAATCATTGATAACGTGGCTGAAAGTGTAGCAGGTATCAATGCCTCAAACGCTGTAAAGATTTTTGGCGATGATCTCAACGAACTTGATAAAATAGCCAACCAAGTTATTAAACAAATCGAAAAAGTTGAAGGCATAAAAGACGTTGGGATCCTCCGAAATGTAGGTCAACCCGAAATCAGTGTAATCCTCGACCGTGAACGCATGGCCGCCTACGGTGTTACGCTTGCCGATGCCCAGGCAGTACTCGAAATGGCTTTTGGTGGAAAAACCGCTACTCAGAAATTTGAAGGTGAAAAGAAATTCGACGTGCGGGTTCGTTACCTAAAAAATTATCGTAAAGATGAAGAAGACATGAAAAACCTAAAAGTTCCGACGATTCAAGGTATCAAGATTCCGCTCAAAGAGATAGCCACCGTTCAGAAAATTACGGGTCCAGCCTTTATTTATCGAGATAATAACAAACGTTTTATAGGCGTAAAATTCTCAGTTCGTGACCGTGACTTAGGAAGCACTATTGCCGACGCTCAGAAGAATGTAGAAAAAACCGTAAAGCTCCCAGCGGGTTACTCCATCGGCTGGACGGGTGAGTTTGAAAACCAAGTGAGAGCCACCAAACGCCTCGGCGAAATGGTACCTATTAGCTTAGTTGGTATCTTTGTTTTATTATTTATTATGTTTGGCAATGTAAAAGACTCACTTTTGGTGTTAGCCAATGTGCCTTTTGCCATTATCGGAGGTATTATTGCTTTGCACGTTACGGGTATCAATTTTGGTATTTCGGGAGGCGTAGGTTTTATTGCCTTATTTGGTATCTGTATTCAAAATGGAGTCATTCTGATTTCCGAATTTCATAAGAATATTAAGGCAAAAATGGCACTCAATATTGCTATCTTAGAAGCAGTCAAAGTCAGAACCCGACCGGTTGTTATGACTGCCCTCATGGCATCAATCGGACTTTTACCTGCCGCAATCAGTACTGGTATTGGCTCAGAATCTCAAAAACCATTGGCAATCGTTATCATCGGTGGACTCGTTACGGCTACGGTTCTTACATTACTGGTCTTCCCGATTATTTTCTGGGTATTTAATCGAAGTAGGAAAGAAATAATCGAATAGTGCTTATTAAGCTCCAAATCATTCAAGATTTGGAGCTTTTTTATTATTCCACTAAAATATTGAAACCATTTACAACGTTTTCAATAAAAAAAACGTCATTCTTTCATAACGACATTTTTTTTTCTTCTATATTTAAACCATATTTGCTAAAAAAGTGTCTTAACATTGTCAATAAAGCTATTAAACAACCATATTCGCATGAAAAAGATTGCCATTCTATTTGTATCTTTAGTTTCTCTTGCTATTTCTTCTTGTAAAGAAAAAGTTGTGCCTGTTTCTGAAAAAATCAAGAAAACTTGGACAGCCAACATCGTGAAAGAAGGAAGTGCAACAGTTTACACAAAAGGTGCTGCATCCAACACAAAACCAGGTTATTCGTCATTTACGCTTGATCTACTCATCGCACCATCAGCAACTTTGAAAGAAGCAGACGGCAATACATTCACAGGGCAATATGAATTAGTTGGCGACACTAAATTAGTGTTGAAAAATCTTACACCAGTTCCAACCGGCACAGGCGGCACTATTGAGTTTACTATCAATTCTGTAACAGATACAGCATTAGATATTACCCGTACAACTCCCAGCCAAAAGACAGGTGGAACAATTAACAATTACAATTTGGTTACTCAATAAAAAAGCATCAAACATATTATATAAAAAAGGTGAGCTGAAAAGTTCACCTTTTTTTTGGAACTTCGTTCAAGAGGAAATGTTCATTATCACAAGTTTTTAGAGTTTTTGCTAAATAAATTCTAAAATCTTCCTCAATTTTGCATCATGGAAAGAACAGAATTAAATACACTCGGAGAATTTGGCTTAATTGACCGAATCAAATCAAAATTTACGAATAAAAACGCAGAAACAATCAAAGGCATCGGCGATGATGCCGCAGTGATTGATGTCGGCGATAAATATATGTTGGTAACGACCGACATCCTTTTTGAAGGCATTCACTTCGACCTTTCTTATACGCCATTGCGTCATTTAGGATATAAAGCAGTAGCCGTTAATATATCGGATATTGCAGCCATGAATGGCATTGCAAAACAAATTACGGTAACAATTGGCCTAAGCAACAGAATTTCAGTAGAAGCCATTGATGAACTTTATGAAGGAATAAAGTTTGCTTGCGAAAGCTATAATGTTGACTTAATCGGTGGCGATACCAGTGCTTCGGCATCGGGTTTTGTGGTTTCGATTACAGCCACAGGCTTTGTTGATAAAGATAAAATTGCTTATCGAAACGGAGCAAAACCCAACGATATTCTTTGTGTAACTGGAGATTTAGGAGCAGCCTATTTCGGGCTACAAGTTTTAGAACGTGAAAAACAAGTCTATTTGGCCAATCCAAGTATGCAACCCGAACTAACTGAAAAAGAATATTTAGTGGGAAAAATACTAAAACCAGAAGCTCGTACGGACATTATTCATGAACTCAACGAACTGGGCGTTATACCGTCGTCAATGATTGATATTTCTGATGGACTGGCTTCTGAATTATTGCATATTTGCACGCAATCAGGCGTAGGTGCTATGGTTTTTGAAGATAAACTTCCAATTGAAGATATTACGATGCTCACAGCTACCGAATTTAATGTAAGTCCGATAACAGCGGCACTAAACGGTGGTGAAGACTATCAACTGTTATTCACTGTAAAACAATCAGATTTTGATAAAATTAAGAACATGAGCGATGTTTTACCAATTGGATACATGACACAAGATAAAGCTGTTCAACTGGCACTCAATAGCGGAGGCACTGCCGCTATTAAAGCACAAGGTTGGAATCATTTATAAGGTCTGACGGCACGTCTGACGCATTTCAAAACTCTCGAAAATTCAATATTTTTCGAGAGTTTTGTTTTTAGTATCAATCTTAATACAGATAATTTCTAACTCATAAGTGATTAAACTTCGCACAATTTTATCTTGCTATTAATACAGCATACTTTTTCTCGTAAAAAATTGTTTTATTTGTATCCGTTTAAAATTCAATCCTACTCAAAATGCAAAGACGTTCGGCAATTAAAAATATTGCCCTAACGATTGGCAGTACAATAGTACTACCTTCATGGGCAAACGCATGGAACAAAGAAGCCATCTCAAACACTTCTTTAAAGATTTCGGCATCGCAAGAAACTCTACTGGCAGAAATCGTCGAAACGATTATTCCTAAAACAGACACTCTCGGAGCAAAAGACCTCAACGTACATCAGTTCACAATCAAAATGGTGGCCGATTGTTACGATAAAAAATCACAAGAAACTTTCTCGAAAGGTTTTGATTTAGTAGATGCTGCCGCAAAAAGAGATTTCTCGAAAACCTTCATTGAATGTGATGGCAAACAAAAACTCGAAATTTTGAATAAAATGTCAAACTCGGAGAATACTGATGAAAAAGGTTTTGTCCGTTTGGTAAAAAACCTCACGATTCAAGGCTACCTAAATTCAGAATACGTAATGACCAACCTACGAATTTTTGAATTTGCACCAGCTCGTTATCACGGCTGTGTACCTGTGAAGAAGTAATTTTTTAGTCGATGGTCAACCAATTACTGTCAATGGTAATGATTTGAGTCAAACATTCAATCATTCTAACATTCACTCATTCAAAATTAGATTTAGAAATGTCAAACATAAATATAGATTCAGTAAAAGCACAAACCTTCGATGCCATCGTTATTGGCTCAGGAATTAGTGGCGGCTGGGCAGCTAAAGAACTGACTGGCAAAGGTTTACGAACACTCGTATTGGAGCGTGGACGTGAAGTAAGACACGTAACCGATTACCCAACGACCATGAAACAACCGTGGGAGTTTGAACATCGTGGACAAATCACCAAAGAATTGCGTGATGCCAACCCGATTATCAGCAAATGCTACGCTTTTTATGAAGGAACTGAACAGTTTTTTGTAAAAGATGCCGAGCATCCTTACGTCCAAGAAAAACCATTCGACTGGATTCGTGGCTACCAAACAGGAGGAAAATCATTGATGTGGGCCCGACAAACCCAACGCTGGTCAGAATTTGATTTTGAAGGTCCAGCCCGTGATGGCTTTGCTGTTGATTGGCCAATTCGTTATGCTGATATTGCTCCGTGGTACAGTTATGTTGAGAAATTTGCAGGAATTTCGGGAAATAAAGATGGTTTGGCAAGTTTACCAGATGGTGAGTTTTTACCACCTCACGAAATGAATTGCGTTGAAAAGCATTTCAGCCAAGAAGTGGCTAAAAATTATAAAGACCGCCACATTATTATGGGACGTGCAGCTCACCTTACACAACCTAAACAAATTCATTTCGATCAAGGACGTGGCACTTGCCAGCACCGCACTATTTGCGAGCGTGGTTGTCCGTATGGTGGATATTTCAGTAGTAATTCTTCTACCCTACCGTGGGCGGCTCGCACTGGAAAAATGACACTTCGCCCTCATTCAGTGGTTCATTCTATTATTTATGACGAAAAGAAAGGTAAGGCTTCAGGCGTAAGAGTAATTGATGCCAACACCAAAGAAATGATTGAGTATTATGCAAAAATCATTTTTGTCAATGCCGCTGCTTTAAACTCAAATCTGATTCTATTAAACTCAACATCAAGCCGTTTCCCGAATGGTTTGGGTAATGATAGCGGTTTACTCGGAAAATACGTGGCTTTCCATAATTATCGTGCAACAATCAATGCCGAATACGAAGGTTATTTAGATAGTATGACCGACGGGCGTCGTCCGAATTCACCTTATATTCCACGCTTCCGCAATGTATTTAAGCAAGAAACCGACTTTTTACGTGGTTATGCCGCAGGTTTCGGTGCAGACCGATACACAAAAGATGATAGAAGTGGAATGGGTGAAAATTTGAAAAATGGCATTCTGAAACCTTACTTAAATAATGTTTGGAATGTCGGTTCACACATGATGGGCGAAACAATTCCGAAAGAAAGTAATTACGTAGCTTTGGATAAAAACCAAGTTGATCCGTGGGGAATTCCGCAGTTGAAAATCTCGGTCGATTATGATGATAATGATGTAAAAATGACCAAAGATTATTTCGACCAACTAAGCGAAATGTTTACGAAGGCAGGTTTCAAAAATATCCGAACCAACGACTCGAACCGTACACCGGGTCTGGATATTCACGAAATGGGAGGAGTCCGAATGGGCAAAGACCCCAAGACATCGTTGTTGAATAAATGGAATGCTTTGCATCTTTGCAAAAACGTTTTTGTAACAGACGGAGCATCAATGACCTCAACTTCAACCCAAAACCCGTCATTGACTTATATGGCACTTACCGCTCGTGCGGCTGATTATGCGGTAAAAGAAATGAAAAAAGGAAATCTCTAACAGGATTTTAGCGATTTTGAAGAACGGGTCGCCGTTGCGATACACGATTTTCTACATTCCACAAAAATCCGTCTTCTCGAATTTGAAAGACGGATTTTTAAATTTTCACTATTTTCAATTTATTTTGAATTTTCTTTATTTTCTATTATTTCAAATTATATTATTTAAAACATATTTCCTGTAATTACAATCAAAATAATATTTTCAATAAAATATACTTATTGACCATTTTTTGGCATTTGAGTTAAATCATGCCTAATTTTGAGTTTTTATAAGATAATCTAAGATAATGCAAAAACTCCTTTTTATAGACCGTGACGGTACGATTATAGATGAGCCAAAAACTGATTTTCAGATAGATTCGCTCGAAAAATTAGAATTTCTTCCGAAAGCCCTTTCTAATCTTCGCAAAATTGCCGAAGAAACTGATTATAAACTCATTATGGTTACCAATCAAGATGGACTCGGCACTGATTCTTTTCCCGAAGAAACCTTTTGGCCTGCTCATAACAAGATGTTGAAAACAATGGAAAATGAAAATATCTATTTCTCAGCCATTCACATCGACCGTAGTTTTCCGCACGAAAATCTGCCAACTCGTAAGCCTGGAACTGCTTTATTGACTGAGTATTTTGATTCCGAAAAGTATGACTTAGCAAACTCTTATGTACTTGGAGATAGAGCAACTGATGTGCAACTGGCCGTAAATCTTGGAGCAAAAGCAATTTTTATTACTGATGGATTGACCAATAATTTGATTGAAGGCTTTACACCTGAACAAAAAGAAGCGACAAAGTTAATCAGTAATGACTGGGACGAAATTTATGAGTTTTTGAAGCTTCCACAACGAATTGCATTTATTGAGCGAAACACTAAGGAAACTAAAATAAAAATTGAGCTAAATCTTGATGGCACTGGCAAATCTGAGATTCACACGGGGCTTGGCTTTTATGATCACATGCTCGACCAAGTAGCCAAACATTCGGGTGCAGATTTAAAGATTTTTGTTGAAGGTGATTTACATATTGACGAACATCATACAATAGAAGATACAGCTTTGGCACTCGGTGAAGCATATTTGAAGGCATTAGGGGATAAAAAAGGCACAAATCGCTATGGATTCCTTTTACCAATGGATGAAGCTTTGGCTCAAGTAGCAATAGACTTTTCGGGCCGTCCCTGGTTGGTTTGGGATGCAAGTTTCAAGCGTGAGAAAATCGGCGAAATGCCAACCGAAATGTTTTATCATTTCTTCAAATCATTTTCGGATACTTCAAAATGCAATCTGAATATCAAGTGTGAAGGTGATAACGAACACCATAAAATAGAAGCAATTTTTAAGGCATTTGCCAAATCAATCAAAATGGCCGTAAAAAGAAATTTGAATGAAATGAATTCACTTCCGAGTACGAAGGGGGTTCTATAAGAATATTTTTCTTTTAATACTTACACAAAAGGTACTTGCCTGATTATCAAGCAAGTACCTTTAAATAAAAATTACTTTTCCTTCTCCTCTTCTTTACATATCTTTCCTCAAAGATTTATCAAGCCTATTTTATAAACTGAAACTACCATGTTTTCTTCACCTGTCATAGATACGGTGCTTTCGATAGCATTTATCTATTTTATTTTTAGTGTTATTACTTCATTTTTTGTCGAATACCTCACTTTCCGAAGAAAACAACGAGGTATATTTCTATACCAAGCCTTATCTAAAGTTTTACAAGATAACGGTATCAATAAGAAGAATTTTACCCACAGGCTTTATGAACATCCCATGATAAGGAGTATGAAAGAATCAAACGAAGAATTTCCTTCATATATTTCTGATACGATGTTTTCTCAGTGCTTAATTGACATCATAATTGCCGACCAACAAAATACTACTGTAAGTCAGGATAGTAATAATCAGTTCGTCTTTCATTCAAATAATAAAGTTCACCCTTATGAAGCATTCACCAATGCAGTCCAGCAATTAAAGTATAGTGACTTAAAAATATTTTTAGAAACTTTTATTCATCAGTCAGCCAATATTTCTGCACAAAGCAGTACATCAATTTCGATAGATAGAAGTTCAAAACAATATGAACTTTTACAGAGCCATATCCAAAATTGGTATAATAGTTATATGGATAGGGTTTCGGGCTGGTATAAACGTAAATTGAGCAAAATGCTTTTATTTGGCGGTATTTTAGTTGCGGTCATATTTAATCTTGATAGTTTAGTAATAATAAAACGGCTTTGGGTAGATAGACAGCTAAGAGAAACCTTAATTAAAGATGCCAATACGTATATAGCGAATAATCCTAAGTATGAAGAACTTGCCAATAAAAACCCCAATAAACTAATTAGTAAGATTGATTCTATCTATACAAAAGTGGGGCTTTATAATTTGCCTATTGGTTGGGGAAATGAGCATGACACAATTGCTGTAAATAAACAACACAGTCAAATTATTCAATATTCAGATAGTAATATCTATAAAAAAATTGGATGGTATTTGATGAAAGTACTGGGTATTCTTCTGAGTGGAATAGCTCTATCTTTCGGAGCTCCGTTCTGGTTTGACGTTATGAATAAAATAACAAATATGAGAAAAGCTGGTATTAAACCTAAAACTACCTAAAGCCATGATTAACAGCCATATACATACCTTCAACTCCCAATATACCCCCGAATTATTTGTAAAACCTTTTATCAAAAATGCACCAAATTGGTTAGTCCGACTAATCAATACTGTGCTTGATAATAAGTTAATGGCATTTTTATTAATCAATGCTCTACGATTAAACAAAGGAGGTATTGGCAAGTATGCGAGTTTCATTGAGATTGGAATTTTGTCAAGTCAGGAACAAATATTTGAAAAGGTAGCAAGTGCATATCCTGCTGATACAAAGTTTGTGGTTTTGCCACTCGGCTTTGAAAATATGGGAGCTGGTAATGTTAATATACCCTACGAAGAACAACTCCATGATTTGTTTTTATTAAAACGCAAGTATCCTTCAAGGTGCTTACCTTTTGTCTTTATTGACCCAAGAATGGGCACTGCAACTGAAAATCTCAACTTCGTAAAATACTATATTGAGCAGAAAGGCTTTATGGGAATCAAACTATATCCTTCGCTGGGCTATTATCCTTTTGATAGTCGCTTAGAATTAGTTTATAAATATGCCGATGAAAAAGAAATCCCTATTTTAACACATTGCTCTCGTGGAGGAGTAAATTACGGAACAGGCAAAGTTGGAGAGCCAGTTGCGGAGTTTGTCACTCCTAAAAGTTTTAATCCACAACCAGTTGCTCAAAACGACCCACCTATCAAATATATTTCCACAGTAGGTAAATATGACTTTACAGAGGAATGGGAATCTTTAAAAGATTATGCAAGATTTTTTGACAACACTTGCAATCCAGATAGATACGTTGATGTTTTAAAAAAATATAAAACACTAAAGTTATGTTTTGCCCACTTTGGTTTTGACGACCAAGAACCAACAGACGAAAATATAATTCCTGAGTGGCACTTAAAAGTACTTGATATGATGGAAGAATATCCAAATGTATATGCCGACATCAGCTATGCTTTAGCCACTAAGAAATTCTGGACGGTTTTTAACAATGAATTGCCAACTCTATCAACAAAGCAAAAAGACAAAATACTATACGGGACAGATTTTTTTATGACTTTACAAGAAGAAAAAGGTTATGAAAAAACTATCTTTCAAAAATCAATAAATGAATTAGGTTCTTATTTCGGACAAATCTCTAATGAAAATAGTGTAAGATTTCTTACCTCAAAAATTTGGAATGTCCCACCTTATTAATATTCATTTCATCCTATCAGGATTTTCGCTTACAAAAGCAGACCAACCTTTCTTTTTTGAGCCATTTCCTGTCAGAGCCTTCGTTTTTCCGTGCATATAATGGCACACTGCCACGCCTAAAGCATCGGTGGCATCCAAAAACTGGGTTTCTAATTTTGTTTTCAATAAATGCTCCAACATATACGCCACTTGCTCTTTGGTGGCGTTTCCGTTTCCTGTTACCGATTGCTTTACTTTCTTGGGTAAATATTCTACAATTGGTACTTCTCTGTTTAAAGCTGCGGCTATAGCAACGCCCTGAGCTCTACCCAATTTGAGCATTGATTGAACATTTACACCGTAAAAAGGTGCTTCGATAGCCATTTCGTCAGGTAGGTATTCGGTGATTAGCTGCGTAATTCGCTCAAATATTTTCTTTAACTTTATTTCGTGTGAAGTATATTTGTCAAGTTTTATTACACCATATTGAATAAGCGTTAAAGTACTTCCTTGTACGGAGATAATTCCGTAGCCCATCACACGTGTACCCGGGTCAACGCCTAATATTATTTTATCTTGATTCATAGATGCAAATTAACTCAAAATTCTCAAATCTTACGTCAAGTCGAGTGCTGTGGTGGATAAAAAGTGTTATTTTTTTAACAGTCGTTTTTCTGTTGTATCAACTGATTCAATCAAAAATTGAACATTTCGATGAAGTCAAGCAAAGTTTTAGCTTGCTATTTTTACCTAAAAACATTTTCCTACTCGTCATTATCATCTCACTTACACCTATCAATTGGGCATTTGAAGCTTGGAAATGGCAAAAATTGGCTTCAAAAGTGGAAAAGATCAGTTTTTGGGAAGCCTATAAAGGCGTTTTGATTGGACTTACTTTTTCAACTGCCACACCAATGATGATTGGAGACTATGCAGGAAAAATACTGATGCTTAAAACCGATAAACGTCTACAAAGTATCGGGGCTATTTTACTCGGAAATAGCTTACAGATGTACGTTTCTCTGCTTTTTGGTACGATTTCTTATCTAATTTTTGTGATTTGGACAAATCCCAGTCCTTTGGGTTTGCATATTTCTATTATTACTTTTCTAATGATTTGTTTGATTTTCGGTATTTTTTTGAGTTTCAACTTATCAAATATCAATACGTTTTTATCCAAAAATCAATTTTTTGAATACCTGAAAAAATATTTGGGTGTTTTAGAAAATTATAGGCTTACTGAATTGAAAACGCTGTTCATGATTGCCACCAGCCGATATTTTATTTTTTCATTGCAATTTGTGTTGATGTTTAAAGTTTTCCAGATGAACCTGCCTATTTCTGTGCTTTTGGTTGGCGTTGGAATTATTTTCTTAACCAAAACACTGATTTCGGTAGTCAACGCCTTGGGAGATTTGAGCATCCGAGAATTGACTTCGATTTACTTTTTCAGCTTTTTTGGGGCAAATATTGCCGCTGTATCCTCAGCAACTTTTATGATTTGGTTGGTCAATGTTTTGCTGCCAATTCTTATCGGAAGTGTTTTTATTTTACAACTTAAACTCACATCTAAAAAAAACTAAAATGCTTATAATAAGTCTATTAATTATCGTTGGTGTATACTTTTTAGCAAATTTGAGTTTGATTATTATTTGGTTCAGGACTCCAAATTACAACTCTTTTTTGAAAGAAAATGTCATTGAAACCTCAAAAATATCAGTCATCGTTCCTGTACGAAACGAAGCAGAAAATATTCTTTTTTTACTACAAGATTTAGAAAAACAAACTTATCCGAAACACAAATTTGAGGTAATTATTGCCGATGATGATTCGACAGATGATACATTAAAAATCGTTCAGAAATTTCAAAAAAACAGCAATATTAATCTACTCATCAACCAATTACCTCCAAAAACAAATAATACATCACCCAAAAAACGAGCCATTGATTCTTCAATAAAACTGGCAAATGGACAACTCATCACAACAACTGATGGAGATTGTAGAGTTGGCGAAAAATGGCTTGAAAGCATTGCAAATTTTCAAGCCCAAACTGGAGCTTATTTGGTAAGTTGTGCGGTTACGTTCGACAATGCAGCCTTCGAGCGGCACTCTGCCCGCTTCGCTCAAGCACAATCATCAAAACCACATTCTATCATTCTATCAATCATTCATTCTATCATTAACAATACTCAAATCATCGAATTTGCGAGTTTAGTGGGTTCAGGGGCTTGTGCGATGTTTATTCAGAAACCCAACATGTGTAATGGAGCAAACTTAACTTATTTAAAATCAATATTTTACGAAGTAAATGGTTTTGCAGGAAATGAAAATTTGGCTTCGGGCGATGATGAATTTTTGATGCATAAAATTGCGGCAAAGTATCCCGATAAAGTAAAATTTCTGAAAGACCAACACACAATCGTTGAAACTCATGCACACGCTTCGTGGCGGTCGTTTTATAACCAACGTAAACGCTGGGCCAGCAAATGGAAACATTATAACAATTGGCAAACTACAGCTTTGGCGGTTTTTGTTTTCATGGCAAATTTGGTCGTGCCTTTGACTTTTGTCTTTTGGCTCTTTGATTTTATTACTACACAAAACCTTTTCTCAGTTCTTTCATTGAAATTTTCGGCAGAATTTATTTTTTTAAGCCTTGTTATCAGCTTTTTACGCAAAAAATCTCTAATTTGGTTAATTCCTTTCGTACAAATCATTTATCCTTTATATGTAGTCTTTTTTGGACTCGTGGCACAAAAGCAAGGTGAATATGTTTGGAAAGGGAGAAAACTTAAATAGTATTCAACAAAATAACTTCATCTAAACCTCAAAAAACAATGAAACATCTTTACACCCTCCTTTTTTGCCTACCTTTTTTATGTTTTGCTCAAGATAAAGCCGAAAAACGCCTGTTAAAAAAAGCTGATAAAATACATGCGAAAGCTTACACAGTTGATACACACGCCGACGCCCCTATTAATATGATGGATATGGAAAGCTTTGATGTAGGAGCAAAACACAATTATGAAGAAGACGGCACCCAAATAGATTTTCCAAGAATGAAAGAAGGTGGCATGGATGCCATGTTTTTTGCCGTTTATTTAGGTCAAGGTAAACGCACACCCGAAGCCAATGCCGAAGCCAAAGAAAAAGCGTTGAAGATTTTTGCTAAAATTCACGAGGCCGTAAAAAATAACACCGACAAAGTAAATTTGGTAACGACCGCCAAAGAAGGCTATGCTGCCCACAAGCAAGGCAAATTGGGTGTATTTATAGGAATGGAAAATGGTTGGCCAGTCGGTACTGATTTATCGAATCTGAAATTGTATTATGATTTAGGCTTACGCTACATTACACTTGCTCACTCTTTTAATAATGATTTGAGCGATTCATCGGGCGATCCACAAGGTGCAGAACACGGCGGAATAAGTAAACTCGGAGAAGCATGTATTGCAGAAATGAACCGTTTGGGAATTGTGGTTGATGTATCTCATTTGTCTGACTCGGCTTTTTACGATGTAATGCGTCTGAGCAAAGTTCCAGTTTTTGCTTCGCATTCTTCGTGCCGTGCTTTGTGCGATGTAAAGAGAAACATGACCGATGATATGATAAAACTTTTGGCATCGAAAGGTGGAGTTATTCAAATAAACTTCGTGGCTGATTTCTTGAAAAAACCTTCCGCCGAAGTGGCAGTTTCGATAAGAACAATCAGAATGCAAGTACAAAAAGCCGATGCTACTCCCGAAGATAAGAAAAAATTGAATGCTGAACTTCGCCAGATAAAATACAAATACCCAAGTGATGTACCTACTGTAAAAGATGTTGCGAACCACATTGATCACGTAGTGAAACTCGTGGGTATAGACCACGTAGGAATCGGCATGGATATGGATGGCGGCAGCGATGTAATAGGTGTTGAAGACGTAAGTAAGATTAAAAACGTAACAATCGAGTTGCTAAGACGTGGTTACTCAGCAAAAGACATTAAAAAGATTTGGGGCGGAAATACAATGCGAGTTTTAGCTGCTGCCGAAAATTTCTCAAAAAAATAATTCTATTACTTCTTAAAATTATCACACTTTCACACAACTTCCTTTTTTCTCTTCACTATTGCCATTTTTTCAAAGAAAATAGCATTATTTAGTTATTTTTCAAGAAAAACTTGTCTATACATCCAATAAAACTCCAAAGTTTTGTATATTTGCATTCATATAAATATTTTTATATTTCTTATAAAGAAAACTTTTTTTAAAAGAATATAAATTTACAAATAGAAATATTTTGTAGTTTTCTATAAAATATTTAATATTGCATCATATTGATACAATACATAAAAATGATTCTTTTGATGATACCTATTAAGTCGAAAAATCATTTAAATCTTCATCATAATAAATATAAAAATTTTAAGAAATATTTGGAACAAGGCAAGACACTTCTTATAATTGTACCAAATACACTTAACCAGTTATTTGTGAATATAAAAACCTTACTCTAACAAGTAATTTGTATATATAAGGAAAAATCTTAATCAATTTTTTTTCTAATTTTTTAACTTAATCAAAACTATGAAACAAAACTACTTTGTTCCTATCAAGGGGGCTCTGTTTTGCGGGTTACTATGGCTTATGTCTGTGGTGGCATTTGCTCAAAAATCCGTAAGTGGTAAAGTAAGTGATGCAAAAGGAGATGGCGTACCAGGTGCCAGTATCACAGTAAAAGGTACTACAACAGGTACAATCAGTGATGCAAATGGTGGCTTCAAAATCAATGTTCCAAACTCAGGCGGAACTTTAGTATTTAGCTCAATCGGCTACAAAACTCAAGAAGTAAAATTAACAGGACAAAGCACAATCAACGTATCAATGGAAGATGATGCTGCAAGTCTTGACGAGGTTGTTGTAACGGGTTACTCAATTGACAAAAGACGTGAGTCAACTGGTGCTATTTCAACTGTAAAATCGAAAGATTTAACAGCTGTTCCATCAGGTAACGTTGAGCAACAATTACAAGGTAGAGTAGCAGGTTTGACAGTTGTAACTAACGGTCAGCCAGGTACTGCCAGCCAAATCCGTGTACGTGGTTTTGGTGCATTTGGTGGTAACGAGCCTCTTTATGTTGTTGATGGTATGCCAGTAGGTTCTACTAACTTCTTGAGCCCTGACGACATTGAGTCAACTACTGTATTGAAAGATGCTTCTGCTGCTTCAATCTATGGTGCTCGTGCTGCCAATGGTGTAATCGTTTATACTACTAAAAAAGGAACAAAAGGTGCTAAAAAACTTAATGTTACTTATGATGGTATGTATGGTGTAACTGACCCAGGTAATGGCCAAGCAATGATGAATCCAACTGATTTTGCTACTTGGACTTGGAATGCTAAAAGAAACTCAGGTGAGGCGTTTGACCACCCACAATTTGGTAAAGGCTCAACTCCAGTTATTCCTGATTATTTAAGTGTTGGTGGAACTCCAGGTGTTATCGGAACAGTTGATTTAGCTGCTCAAAAATTGAAATATAACGTTGACCCTGCGGCTGGTGCTATCTACCAAGTTATCAAAGCTAACAAAGCTGGTACTGACTGGTATGCTGCAATCACTCGTCAAGCTCCAATCCAAAGACACTCTCTTGGATTCAGTGGTGGTGGCGAAAACAGCCGTTTCTACGTTGGCTTCTCTGCTCAAGACCAAAAAGGTATCTTGATTAGTAACCAATTGAAACGTTATGCTTTCCGTATCAATACAGAATTTAACGTATTGAAAAACTTACGTATCGGTGAGAACATCCAGTTAACTTACCTTCAAGTATTAGGTCAAACTGGTGGTGCGGGTGGTAATGGTATTGCGGCTGACGAGAACGACATCTTGCAAGCATTCCGTATGCCATCAATTATCCCTGTTTATGATGAGTTTGGTGGATATGCTGGTACTGCTGCAAAAGGTTTCAACAACCCACGTAACCCAGTAGCTAACCAACAAGGTTTATTGAATAACCGTAACTTCAATGGTTTAGCTAATGGTAACGTTTATGTTGAATTAGATGTAATTCCAGGCTTAACATTACGCTCTTCGATTGCTGGTAACTATGGTAACTCCTATTTTTGGAACTACGGACGTTGGCAGTATGAAAACTCTGAAAATAACTCAGCATTCTCTTATGGAGAAGGTGGTGGTTATTCATTCGGATGGACTTTCACAAATACAGCAAGCTACAAAAAAGCATTTGGCAAACACAACCTCGAAGTGTTAGCGGGCCAAGAAGCATTGAATACTGGTGCTGGACGTAACTTGAATGCGAATGGTTTAAATCCATTCTCACAAGACATTAACTACGTAACAATCACTACTTTAGGAAGCAGAAACCCACCTTCAAGTAACTTGTTCAAAGGAGTAAACTTCAACTCATACTTTGGTAGAGCAATCTATACATACAACGATAAGTATATCTTAACTGGTGTTATCCGTCGTGATGGTTCTTCAAGATTTGGTGTTAACAGCCGTTACGGTGTATTCCCTGCGGTATCTGCTGCATGGCGTGTATCATCAGAATCTTTCATGAAAAACCTTCCTTGGGTTCAAGACTTGAAAGTTCGTGGTGGTTATGGTACAATGGGTAACTCAAACAACGTTGACCCTAATAACCAATATAGCTTATATGCTGCAAGAGTTGATAACTCAGGCTATGACATCAATGGCTCTAACTCAAGTATCGTTGATGGATACTACCGTACTCGTATCGGAAACCCGAACGCTAAATGGGAAACATCAATCACGAAGAACATTGGTATTGATGGTTCATTCTTGAAAGGTAAATTAGATGTTATTGTTGACTTCTGGCAAAAAGATACGAAAGACTTATTATATCAATTACCAATTACTGCAACTGCTGGTTTTGGAGCTGCTGCACCATCTGTAAACATTGGTAAAATGGTAAATAAAGGTATCGATATCCAAGTTATCAACCGTGGTAAAATCACTACTGATTTAGGATACGAAGTAAACGTAACAGGTAGTTTCTTGAAAAACGAAATTACTTCAATTGCTGAAGGTCAAACATACTTGACTAACGTAAACCCAGGTTTCCGTGGTATCAACCCTATTCGTAACCAATTGGGTTATGGCTTGTCATCATTCTATGGTTTCAAAGTATTAGGTTTATTCCAATCTAAAGCTGAGGTTGATGCAGCTCCTGCTCAAGATGGTAAAGGTGTTGGTCGTTTCCGTTATGAAGATATCAACAACGATGGTAAAATTGATGCAAATGACCGTACTTATTTAGGAAGCCCAATCCCTAAATTCACTGGTGGTGTAAACTTCACATTGACTTACAAAGGATTTGACTTATCGGCTTATGTTTATACATCAATCGGTAACAAAATCTTTAACGTATCGAAATGGTTCACAGATTTCTATCCTTCATTCTCAGGAGCAGCTATATCTGAGCGTGTGAAAGAATCTTGGACTCCACAAAATACAGGTGCAACTATTCCAATTTTTGAAACGGCTTCTAACTTCAGTACAAATACTCAAGCCAGCTCTTTCTATGTTGAGAATGGTTCGTATTTGAGACTTCAAAATGTTTCTTTGGGATATAACTTACCTAAGAGTGTATTAGACAAATTGAAATTAAGCAGAGTTCACTTATTTGCTTCAACTAACAACTTGTTTACAATCACTAAATACGAAGGTTTAGACCCTCAAGTTGGTGGTAATGCTGATACAAACTTTGGTATCGACGTAGGTAACTATCCATTAACAAAAAGCTTCACTGTTGGTCTTAACTTAGGATTCTAATTTGAGCCTTTTATCATCAGCTTTTAAAATTAAAAGCTGATGATAACAAGAGTAGGTTTTAAAAAACATTTAACTCAAAAATTCATTATTAAAATGAGAAAATATATTTTCAGTAAATTAACATTAGCAGTATCCTTGCTTACATTAATTGGATACTCATGTAAGGAAGATTTCCTTACAGTATTGCCAACTGGTGCGATTGCAAAGAGCCAGTTGACAACAAAAAAAGGTTTGGAAGGAGCGTTGATTTCAGCTTACGGACAAATGAGTGGATATGGTACACGTATGGTCCACCCACAAAACTGGGTTTGGGGAAGTATTCGCGGTGGTGATGCCAACAAAGGAACTGACCCAGGTGACTTTTCGGACATCAACCCGATTCAACGTTTTGAGTACCTTTCTACGCAAGGTGTAATGAACGATAACTATCGTGGATTATACGAAGGTGTAGCACGTGCAAACAACGTATTAGGTTTATTAAAAGATGCTCAAGCTGATGTAACAGCAGATGACAAAAAACGCTTGGAAGCTGAAGCTAAATTCTTGAGAGCTCACTTCTATTTCTCTTTGAAAAGAAACTACAACAACACTCCTTATGTGGATGAAACTGTTGACGTAGGTAGCGGTATTGAGAAGATCAAAAATGATGTTGATTTATGGCCAAAAATTGAAGCTGACTTCAAAACAGCTTATGATAATTTACCTGCAACACAAGGCCAAGCTGGTCGTGCAAACAAATGGGCAGCAGGTTCTTATTTAGCTAAAGTTTACATGGCACAAAAGAAATATGCTGAAGCTAAAGCTCTTTTAGATGTAATTATTGCAAATGGTGTAACTACAAATGGCAAAAAATTTGCTTTGGTTCCAAGTTTCCCAGATCTGTTCAAAGCATCTAATGATAACAACTCAGAATCAATTTTTGCGGTACAAGCTGCGGCTAACACTGGTAGTGTAAACAATGCAAATTCAGATGGTGATTTGAACTGGCCATACAATACTGGTCCTAATGGCCCAGGTAACTGTTGTGGTTTCTTCCAACCAAGCTTTGAGTTAGGTAATTCATACCGTACAAAAGATGGTTTACCATTATTGGATGGTTCGTATAACTTACCAGCAAATGCGTTGAAAACTGACATGGGTGTTCAATCAAGTACAGCATTCACTCCAGATGCAGGTGAGCTTGACCCTCGTCTCGACCACACTATCGGTCGTCGTGGTATCATGTTCTTAGACTGGCAAAAACACCCTGGATTTGACTGGATTCGTAACCAAGCAAATGGTGGACCATACTCGCCTAAGAAATTCTCATACTACAAAAATGATAGAGGTTCATTGCAAGATAATAGCTCTTGGACTCCTGGCTATACTGCATTAAACGTTGTAATTATTCGTTTTGCTGACGTATTATTATGGGCAGCTGAATGTGAAGTTGAAATTGGTAGCTTAGAAAAAGCTCGTGAGTATGTAAACATGATTCGTAATCGTGCTGCAAACCCTGCTTCATTCGTAACTCAAGATGGTGGACTTGCTGCTAAGTATGTTATCAAACCTTACGCTACTGCTTGGACTGATAAAAATGTAGCTCGTACAGCTGTTCGTTTTGAACGTAAATTGGAGTTAGCTATGGAAGGTCACCGTTTCTTCGACTTAGTTCGTTGGGGAGATGATGTTACGACTATCAACGCTTACTTGAAATATGAAAGCCAATTCTTACCAAATACTTTGGGTGGTGCTGTATATCAAGCTAAACATGCTATTTTGCCAATTCCACAAGCTCAAATTGACTTGACTGGTGCTGACATCTTAAAGCAAAACCCTGGGTATTAATATTTAATTAGAAATTATTAATGATGAATGTTAAATGATTTATTATTAAGTTTCTAAATTGAATATTATCTTAAAAACGTCATGTGGAATTTATTTCTACATGACGTTTTTAGTTTATCTTTGTTCATAAAAGTTTTAATCTATTCCAATGCAAAGAATCACTGTTTATACGCTCTTTTTAATCAGTTTATCAATTTATTCCTGTAAAGAAAAAACACTATTTACTGAACTCGAATCAGCAGATACGGGCATTACGTTTTCAAATCGAATTGCAGAAAATGATACCCTAAACATCTTAACTTTCGAGTATGTATATAATGGTGGTGGAGTTGCAATGGGCGATTTCAATAATGATAATCTAACCGATATTTATTTTACAGGAAATACCACTCCAAACAAACTTTATCTCAATAGAACCAAACAAGGCGAAAAGTTAAAGTTTGAAGAAGTTACTGAAAAAGCGGGCGTAAACGGCCATAACAGATGGTCGTCGGGGGTTGCTTTGGTTGATATAAACAATGATAACCTACTTGATATATATGTGTGTGCAACGGCAAGAAAAGCAATTGGGCAACGAACAAATTTATTGTATGTCAATCAAGGAATAAATAAAGAAGGCATACCAACTTTCAAAGATATGGCCGCAGAATATGGCATCGCTGATACTACTCACACAACAAATGCTGCTTTTTTTGACTACGACAACGATGGAGATCTTGATTTATATTTAGTAGTCAATGAAATGGATGATAGCCGTTTCCCAAATAAATATCAAGAAAAAGATAAAATTGTGGCCTCAAAACGCAGTGATAGACTTTACAGGAATGATTTTGATAAAACTAAAAATCACTCTTACTTTAGCGATGTATCAAAAACAGCAGGTATTTTTGATGATGCTTATGGCTTAGGAATTAATATTACAGACATAAATCAAGATGGATGGAAAGATATTTATGTAACCAACGATTTCTTGACCAATGACTTGCTCTACATCAATAATCAAGATGGAACATTTACAAACCAAGCCAAACAGTATTTCCGACATACTTCTTATTCGGCGATGGGAAATGACATTTCGGATATAAACAATGATGGTTTGGTAGATATAATTGCGGTAGATATGATGCCAGAAAGCAACTATCGCAAAAAAATGATGACTCCCGCTAATAGCTACGTAACTTACCAAAACAACGACCGATTTGATTATTTGTACCAATTTCCGAGAAACACATTACAACTCAATCAAGGAAAAAATCCTGCGACAGGAACTCCTATATTTAGTGAAATTAGCTTTTTGTCGGGTGTTGCTCAAACCGACTGGAGCTGGACTCCGATGGTAACAGACTTCGATAATGATGGCTTTCGAGATATAATCATCACTAACGGTTTTCCAAGAGATATCACTGACCAAGACTTTCTGGCTTACCGCAATGAAGTAAATGCTTTGATGGAAAAATCAATGCTGCTCGAATATGTACCGAAGGTAAAACTAAAAAACTATGCCTATAAAAATAAAGGAAAAGATGGAGCATTTCAGTTTGATGATGTAACCGATAAATGGGGAATTACTCAGCCAACCTCAGCCAACGGAGCAGCTTATGCCGATTTAGATAATGATGGCGACCTCGACTATGTTGTCAATAACATCAACGATTCAGCCTCGGTTTACCAAAACAATTCGATGCAGCTAAAACCCGAAGAGAGTAATTTTTTAAGAATAAAATTTAAGGGAAATAAGGATAATTTGGGAGGATTAGGTGCTTGGGTAGAAATCAAGTACGGAAAAAGCGAGAAACAAGTTTATGAACATTCGCCATACAGAGGGTACTTGTCAACCGTTGAGCCAATTGCTCATTTCGGTCTGGGCAAACACAAGCAAATTAGCCAATTAAAAGTAACTTGGGCTAATGGTTATACCCAAACATTTAGCAGTTTGAAAACCAACCAAGTTATTATCCTTGAGGAAAAAAATGCTACTCCTCCTCTTCCTCAAGTGCAAATAGCTAAAGAAAATGCTCTTTTTACTGATATAACTGACCAACTCAAGATTGATTACAAACACGAAGAGGAAGATTATATCGACTTCAATGTACAAAAACTTATTCCGCATAAATTATCGCAGTTTGGGCCAGCTTTAGCAGTTGGCGATGTAAACGGTGACGGTACAGAAGATATTTTTGTGGGTGGCTCAAATAATCACAAAGGTAAATTCCTAATTCAAAGCAAGGATAGCAAATTTTCTGTTCAAGATTTACTTTCAGGAAATGAAGGAAAAGATAAAATCACAGAAGATATGGGTACACTACTCTTCGATGCCGATGGTGATAGCGATTTAGACCTTTATATTGTGAGTGGAAGTTCGGAGTTTCAAGTAAACTCGCCTTCATTACAAGACCAATTTTACTTGAATGATGGCAAAGGACATTTCCAACTGGCGGTCGATGTTCTACCAAAATTCTTAAAAAGTGGCTCATGCGTAAAAGCCGCCGACTACGACCACGATGGTGATTTAGACCTTTTCGTGGGGGGTAGAGTTGAACCTTCAGCATATCCGAAGCCCGTAAGTAGCTATATTTTACGTAATGACAAAGGGAGGTTTACCGACGTAACTACTCAAATTGCTCCACAACTCAAAAACATCGGTTTGATTTGCGACGTAACTTGGTCAGATTTTGATAATGATGGTTGGCAGGATTTGGTAATGGCAGGAGAATTTATGCCGATTACATTCTTAAAAAATGAACAAGGTAAACAACTCAGAATTCAGAACTCAGCCTCAGCACTCAGCACTAAAATCGGTTGGTGGAATAGTATTACTTCTGGAGATTTCGATAATGATGGCGACATGGACTATATTGCAGGCAATATGGGTATTAATCACCTCATGCAAGCCTCTGACCAGCAACCATTTAGCATTTACGCCAAAGATTTCAATAATGATGGATTCTTTGATGCCATTCCAACCGTATATTTTAAAGATAAAGAAGGAAAGTCCAAAGAATTTCCATATAATACTCGTGATGATTTAGCTAAACAATTCATCCAAACACGCCAACGTTTTCAGAATTACGCCAAATTTGCTGAAGCAGGAATTAAAGAAATTCTAAAACCCGAAGAACTAAAAGATGCTTTAGTTCTGAAGGCTAACTGGCTCAAAAGTAGCTATATCGAAAATAAAGGAAATGGCCAATTTGAAATAAAAGAATTGCCAATTCAAGCTCAATTTGCACCAATTTTTGGCATGATTGCCCAAGATTTTGACCAAGACGGCAACCTTGATGTGCTTCTAACTGGCAACGATTATGGCGTAGAACTCGGCAGTGGCCGAAACGATGCCTTTAATGGTTTAGTACTAAAAGGCAAAGGAAATGGCACTTTTGAGCCTGTTTCGCTCGAAAAAAGTGGTTATTGCATAACTGGCGATGCCAAAGCACTCGTAAAAGTGATGAGTCCGAAAGGGCAGTTACGCACGCTTACTTCGCAAAATAAAAACATCCTCAAAGTATTCGATTATCATTTTCCTGTAGGAACGATTCCGCTACAAGCCAATGAAACAACCGCTTTGATTAAACTCAAAAACGGAAAAACTCGCCGAGAAGAAATTGGTTTTGGTTCATCATTTCTATCACAATCAGCTCATAATCTGATAATTAGTTCAGACGTTCAAAGTGTTGAGATTGTTAAAATAAATGGCACTAAAAGAATAATCAAATAATTTATTTGAAAAGTGATACAACCTTATTGTATCACTTTTCATTAACTTATAAAATTCAACCTTTTAAATCTCCACTCACTATGAAACCTATTATCAAATTTTTGATTTTGTTTTTATTTCCAACCTACCTTTTTGCTCAAAACTCGAACTGGCAAGTCAGCGGAAAAATCATAGATAAAAGCAAAAAAAACGTTCAGTTTGCCAATGTTTATATCAATAATACAAGTATCGGTACAACGACTGACCAAAACGGTGATTTCTCGCTGAGAATACCCGCACGTTTCTCAAAAATCGACCTTGTGATTTCGTTTGTGGGTTACGAAACACTCAAAAAGACAATTTTAAAGTCAGATAAAAAACTCCAAAATTTGGTCTTTACCCTGCAAACAGGTATTGAGCTAAAAGAAGTAAAAGTAGTAGCCAACCATGATAATGAATGGCGAAAAAAATGGAAAATTTTTAATAGAGGTCTTTTGGGGGAATCTGAGTTCTTCAAAGATTGTAAAATATTAAACCCCGAAGTGATCGTTTTGACTTATGATAAAAGGAAAAAAGTAGTTGCTACTGCTCGTGAACCTCTCATTATTCAAAACGATGCTTTTGGACTAAAAATTAGATTTCAAATGGATAAATTTGAGTCTGATGGCGAAAAAACCTATTTCTCTGGTTTGAAATTTTTTGAAAAAATGACACCTGCTTCGCCTCAAGAGCAAAGGATTTGGGAAAAACACAAAAAGAAGTCATATCGAGACTCATTCCGTAATTTTTTGGTAGCTTTAAAAGACAATAAGGTTGAAGAAAATGGTTTTGCGATATTCAAAGTATTGCTACCAAAAGAAATGTATTTTGGTAAAACAACAATTAATCAAGAGGTAAAAGACGGCACATTGAAACCTTGCGAAGCAGAAGAAATCTGTATGTTCGACCGTGAAACCGAAGAATTTGTGTTTTACTCAGAATACCCACTAATGATATTCGTAACCAACCGCTTTAACCCAATAAAACTTTTCACCGATTATCCCTATTATTATTCGATTGTCAATTTAGTTAATTTCCATGCTACTTTTGGCGAAAATGGTTGGCTAACAAAACCCAATGGTATTCTGATTCAGGGCTATTGGGGGCATGAAGGTTTTGCCAATATGCTCCCCGATGATTATCTCCCTGAAGATTTTATAAAAAGAGATAGTACTCAAAATGATATTCGTGCAATTGCCTCTTACTCTATTGGAAAAAAAACAGATAATGAGGAAACCCAGATGGATATACCTGCTACAATTGCATCAAAGGGGTTTAAATCTGACTCAATTGCTACTAAAGAGATTATCGCTCAAGGTGTAGTTTATAGTTCAGAGCCTGTTGGCAAAATTCAAGAAGAAAAGAAAGAGTTTGCCATCGTTTCAAATGATATTACAGTAAAAATCAGCGAGAATGACCAAAATCTCTCAATTTTTGATTTACTTCGCCGTATTCCTGGTTTAATGGTTACGAACGTTCAAGGACAATATCAAATACATTTCCGCAGTACAAATACCAATTTAGATGGTAGTGGTGGCTCTCTTACACCCGCTCTTGTATATGATGGTACATTCATCGACGATGAATCGACCGTAATGAATATCTTAAATAATTTGAATGTGCGAGATATAAAATCTCTGGGTGCAGTAAAATATGGCAATAGTGCGGCCTTCGGAGCAAGAGGAGCAAATGGTACGCTTGTAATCGTAACAAACAAATAAAAATCAGTACACTCCACCTACAAAACGATATAAATATGGTGCTTTATTGGCAGCACCTGTCATTTTCTTTTCTATACGTTCTAAAATTCCTAAGCCGAGCATTTTTCTCTGAAAATTTGACCTAACCAGTTTTTCGCCCAGAATCGTTTCGTAGAGATTTTGTAATTCATTCATCGTAAAAGTTTCAGGGAGCAAATTAAACCCAATCAACTTATCATCAAGCATCATACGTAGAGTTTCGAGAGCCTTCCGAAAAATCTCGTTATGGTCAAACATCAAGGTTGGTATTTTATCCAAATCATACCATTCGCAAGAATCTGATAATTCATCAGGGCTTGGTGTCGCTTTCGAGAAATCAATCAAAGCATAATAGCCAATCGAAATAAAGCGATTCAATAAGAAGTTATTAGGTTTCATTTCAATACCACACCCCGCCATAATTTGTTTGTGAGTCTCGTCATTTCTCCGACTTTTATTTCCAAATACATGAAACTGCTCCAAATAAATATCTCTAAGCCCTGTTCTTTCTTCCAAAATTCTCTGGGCAGCATCTTCCAAATCCTCTTCCATGTTTATAAATCCACCTGGAAGAGCATAGTAATTGGTGTTTTTATACTTCAAAAGTAAGATCTTAAGTTGGTTATTATGGAAGCCCAACGTCACACAATCAATCGAAACACTTGGCAAAAGTCGTGGTTTATTCTCCCAATATTCTTTTAGGTCAGTATTTTTAGTCATAAGAGTTTAGGTTTATACAAAAATAAAGAATTATTTGTAATATTCAAAGAAACAGTCTATCATTGTATCAAATTGGTACAATAATCACATTACCTAAAATCCAACAAATCCTTAAAAAAAGCCTATTTGTCGAATACTTTAGATGATGTGCCGATTTCCGTATTTTCAAAAAAATCTTATTTGCATTTTTGTTTATTCAAGCACCTTCAATCATTTACTCCGAACACATGAATCTAAGTTTACCCTATCGAAAAATTAAAAATGCCTTGCCATGCATCTTTGCGGCACTCACTGCCATAAGCAGCTTCGATGTAATGGCTCAAAAAGCCCCAGATGAAAATCGCTTTACAAAAGTAGTTTTGGGCGAAAAACTCGATGAGCCAATGGAAATGACTTTGCTAAAAGACGGACGAGTTTTGTTTGTAGAACGCAAAGGTGCATTGAAGCAGTACAGTCCAGAAACTGGCGAAATCAAGACATTGGCCACAATTCCTGTCAATACTAAATACACCAATGCAAAAGGTGTAAAACGTGAAGCAGAAGAGGGTTTGATGGGTTTGATTCATGACCCCAATTTTGAACAAAATCACTGGATTTATATGTATTATGCCGACCCTGACGTCAATCAGCACGTATTAGCTCGTTGGGAATTGCGTGGTGAAGAACTCGTGGCAAGCTCGAAAAAAGTAATTTTAAATGTACCAACCCAACGTGAAGAATGCTGCCACACTGGCGGTGGAATGGTTTTCGATAAAGCAGGAAATCTTTATTTGACCGTAGGAAATAATACTTCAAACAGCGGAACTCCAGGCTATGCAAACCTTGACGAAAGAAAAGGTTGGGAATATTGGGACGACCAACGTGGAGCAGGAAATACAAACAGCTTAACGGGTAAAATCTTGAGAATCAAGCCAGAAGCCGATGCAACTTACTCTATTCCAAAAGGAAATTTGTACGAAACATTGCCAAATAATGGCGATGGTTTAGTAAAAAAAGAAATCTACACAATGGGACATCGCAACCCGTGGAGACCAACGATTGATAGCAAAACTGGCTATTTATACTGGGGAGAAGTTGGCCCAGATGCCTCAGTTGACTCTGAACAAGGCCCACGTGGGTATGACGAATTTAACCAAGCTCGCAAAGCGAGTAATTTCGGCTGGCCATATTTCATCGGTGATAACAAAGCCTATGCTGATTGGGATTTTGAAACGGGCAAACCTCGTCCAAACTCTACTTATGACCCAGCAAATCCTGTCAATGATTCGCCAAACAATACTGGTCTAAAAAACCTTCCTCCTGCTCAAAAAGCATTTATTTATTATCCTTACGGTATTTCAGAAGAGTTTCCTTTAGTCGGAAGTTCGGGTAGAAGTGCAACAGGCGGACCAGTTTTTCGTAAAGCAGATTTTCCTGCTGGAAAAAGAGTTTTCCCTGACTATTACGAAGGAAAATGGTTAATTGTTGAGTTTATGCGTGGCTGGATTATGTCAGTAACGATGGACGAAAACGGCGACTATAAATCAATGGAACGTTTCATGCCAAATACTGATTTCGGTAGTGCCATTGACATGGATTTTGCACCAGATGGAGATTTATATGTGCTTGAATATGGCTCAGCTTGGTTTAGAGGGAACGACAATGCCAAACTGGTAAAAGTAGAATATAACGGCGGTAATCGTATGCCAAAAGTAATGGCTAAAGCCGATAATCTGACAGGTTCTGCACCATTGAAAGTCAATCTTTCATCGGCTGGTACAAACGATCCAGATGGGGATAAACTGACATACTTATGGGAAGTAAAAAGCAAAGCAGGTAAAAAAGTTTTCAAAACTGAAAATGCAACTGTATTGCTCGATAAAGCAGGAATTTATGATGTAACGTTGACCGTAAAAGACGGAAAAGGTGAAGAAAACAGCGAATCGCTCGAAATAAAAGTTGGAAACGAACCGCCAGCAGTAGCTTTTAATATCAAAAAAGGAAACAAAACTTTCTACTTCCCAAATAAACCAATCGACTATGACGTGACGGTTTCAGATAAAGAAGATGGTAGCTTGACAAATGGAAAAATCAAACCTGACCAAGTAGCCGTAAGTATTGATTATATGCCAATTGGCTACGATAAAATCGAGGCTTCACAAAATCACCGTGGCGTTGATGCAGTAGCATTTGCTTCTATGGGAGAGCGTTTGATGGCCAAAAGCGACTGTAAGTCTTGCCACATTGTTGATGTAAAATCGGTTGGACCAAGTCTAAAAGATGTAGCCAACAAATACAAAGGCGATAGCAAAGCGGTTGACTATCTTTCAAAGAAAATCATCAATGGTGGCGGTGGTGTTTGGGGCGACCACGTGATGGCGGCTCACCCACAAATCTCAACGGCCGAAGCAAATATCATGGTTGATTATATCTTAAATATCAACGAGCCAAAAACTGCTAAATCAATGCCAACACAGGGTAGTTATTCTACAAAAATCCCTGATGGTCAGAAATCAAACGGAACGTATATTTTGCGTGCTGCTTACAAAGATAAAGGCACGAAAGTAATGAAATCATTGGCAACTGAAGACGTTGTTGTATTGAAAAATCCAACATTAAATCCAGAATTGGCCGACAAATCAAAGGGTACACAGTTGGTAATTACGCCAGGACGCTCATTCTCAATGGTAGGTGATAAATCATATTTAGGTTACACCAATGTTGATTTAACTGGCATCAACGAAATTGAAGTTACTGCCCAAGCACAAACACGTGTAGGTGCAGCAGGTGGTGTTATCGAACTTCACCTCGACTCGCCAACGGGTGCTTTGATTGGCACAAGCGATAAAATTGAACCGAGAGAAATGCGAATGGGACCGCCTCCAGCTCAGCCAGCAGCCTCGACAACTGGAACGCCAGCCGCTGGAACGCCAGCCGCTGGAACGCCAGCCGCTGGAACGCCTGCTGCAGGGACGCCTGCCGCCACACCACCAGCTCGTCCGAACATGAATAGTAAACTAAAAATAAACGTTCCTAAAGATGCTGGTCAACACGATGTGTATTTGGTTTTCAGAAATGATAAAGCAAAAGATACGCAAATCGTTATGGCTGTATCGGCAATTGAGTTTAAAGCCAGCGAATAATAAACCCTAAGATAAATACAGTACCGAGAATTGGGCGTAAAAACCCAATTCTCATTTTTCAAGCCTCCTCCTCCCACCCTTCCAAAAATTACAAACAAAACTTTAATTACTAACAAATAAGATGCAAAACAGACGAGAATTCCTTAAAAACACAGGAGCTTTAGCACTCGGTGGTTTGATGCTACCAAACTTGGCAGATGCTTTTATTGACCCTAAAAAAGTAAAAAACTTTGGTGTTCAACTATTTACCACAATGTCGGTAATCGACAAAGATGTTGAAGGGACTTTAAAACAAATTGCAGGAATTGGCTATAAAGAAATCGAATCGGCATTCAGCATGAAAGGTGGTTTTTATGGCATGAAACCTAAAGAATTTGCCAAATTAGTTTCAGATTTAGGAATGTCGTGGCAAGCACATCATGTGAATGGAGCTCCATTCAACCGCCCAGCACCACGCCCGTCGGCGGATGGAAGCCCAGCACCAGCTCGTCCAGCTATGCCACCGATGAAAAACTTACTCAATAACACCCAAGAAATTGTTGATGAAGTAGCCGAAGGTGGAGCAAAATACTTGGTTTGTGCCAGTATTCCTGTCAATAAAATGGAGGAGATAAAGCTTTCACTCGAAATTCTTCAAAAAGCAGGTGAAGCTGCCAAGAAAGCAGGCCTAACTTTTGTTTTCCATAATCACACGGCCGAGTTTGAAACAGTTGAAGGGCAACGCCCTTTCGATATGATGGCCTCACAAATTAGCCCCGATTTACTCAAATTTGAACTTGACCTTGCTTGGGCAACCAAAGCAGGTGTAAATATTCCAGAGTTATTCCAAAAACACCCAGGTCGTTTCCCACTTTTCCATGTAAAAGATTTAAACAAAGAAACCCAACGACCAGTAGAAGTTGGCACTGGATATATTGACTTTAAGCCAATTTTTGCCGCCGCCAAAACTGCGGGTGTAAAACATTATTTCGTAGAGCAAGACGGAGCCCCTTCTCCAGTAAATAACCTTACAACCAGCTTCAATAATTTGAAGAAAATTGTAGCTTAAAAAGTTCAAAATTGATAGTCAACAGTAGATTAAATTTATCTTTTTGCTGTGGACTATCGACTGCCGACCGTGGACTAAAACCCATCTATTCACCCTATAAAAACTATCAAAATGAAATCAAATCGCCGAAATTTCATTCAAAAATTAGGTCTAAGTGCGACTGGTTTAGGTACCGTAGGCTTAGGCCTTGGTTCTACACTTACTTCTGAGGCTAAAGGCTTTAAACCAAAAGAGAAAGAAGACGAACAAGTGCTTTTTGTTGGTGATAATATTGCGGTCGCCAACACGCAATATGGTAAAGTAAGAGGTTATATTTTGCGAGGAATCCATACATTTCTGGGCATTCCTTATGGAGCAGATACTTCAGGCGAAAACCGTTTTATGCCTCCACAAAAACCGAAACCGTGGACGGATATAAAACCAGCAGTTTGGTGGGGAAATTCTGCTCCACAAATCATGGAAAAACGTTACGCCAACGAATATGCTTCATTTGTTGATCATTGGAATTATGACGACGTTAGCGAAGATTGTTTAAGAGTAAATGTCTGGACACCAGCACTTGACAACAAAAAACGTCCTGTAATTGTATGGCTACACGGTGGTGGATTTGTAAACGGAAACGGCATTGAACAAGATGGATATCACGGAGAAAATATCAGTCGTTTGGGCGATGTAGTTTTCTGTTCGCTTAATCATCGTTTGGGAGCTTTGGGCTTTACAAATTTAGCCAAAGCAGGTGGTGATAAATTAGCTGCTTCAGGCAATGTAGGTATGCTCGATATTGTAGCAGCCCTCGAATGGGTTCGTGATAATATTGCCAATTTTGGTGGCGATGCTGGCAATGTAACCATTATAGGGCAATCGGGAGGTGGTGCAAAAGTTTGTACGCTTACTGCCATGCCATCAGCAAAAGGCTTATTCCATAAAGCGGTTGCCTTGAGCGGTTCTTCATTGAATGGTTTATCGAAAGAATATTCTGAAAAACTGGGCGAGATGGTGCTAAAAGAAGCGGGACTTAGTGCTGGAGAAATTGGCAAATTACAGCAAATTCCGTGGAGAGAATACATTGATATCGCCAATCGTGCTGCCGCCAAAATGGCCGATGAAGCAAAACGTATGAACCTTGCTCGTGGAGGTTTTGCACCAGTTGCCGACGGGCGTTTCTTAGATGAAGGCACATTTTATGCGAGCAATTCGCACTTTTCGGCCGATGTACCCATGATTATCTGTACCACTTTCAATGAGCAATCTCCGAGTAGAGTTGATTCTTCACTCGAAAATATTGCCCTTAATGATGTGAAAGAAAAACTCAAGTCTCGTTTTGGCGAAAAAACTGGTGAAATTGTAGATAGTTACGCCAAGGTTTTCCCTGATAAAAAACCTGTGGAAATTTGGTCAATGGTAATGAGTAATCGCAAAGGTGCAATTGCCACAGCCGATGCAAAAGCCAAACAAAAAGCACCTGTTTATTTAGCATGGTTTGGTTTCCAACCTCCACTCTTTGATGGTCGTATGCGAGCATTCCACTGCGATGATATTTGTTTTTGGTTCTATAATACCGATCTCATGCTTACGCATACAGGCGGAGGTGCAAGACCAAGAAGACTTTCAGAAAAAATGGCAAAATCATTCTTGAACTTTGTTCGCACAGGAAATCCAAATGATGGAGGATTGCCAAATTGGGCAAGATATACTTCCGAAAAAGGTGAAACCATGATTCTGAATGATGAATGTATTTTGAAAAATGACCCTGATCGTGAAGCAAGAAAGACTTTGAGTTAAGACTATTTTTACTTGTTCATTAAACAAAACAATTCATTGCCGTCAGCTAAAGCTGACAGCAATGAATTTCGGAATAATATACCATTTGACATGTCAGCGAATGAAGCGAAAGGTCGCACCCTCGCCGCCTAAGTAAACAAAGTTTTTTTGCTTACTATTTTTCGACTTAAAGTCGAAAACATATACTTTTTCTTATCCTTTGTTACATTAGCCACCCATTTCAATGGATGTTTTAATGAATATGTCAAATTATATATTATTCCAATGAATTTTGAAAATGAATTAAAAAATTGAATACAGTTATTAAAAAATCCGTGTTTAGCATAAAATCTGACAATAAATCTACTATATTTGATTTTTATTCAACCTCATACTACGATACAATGAAACGTTTTCTTTGGCTATTTTTATTGATAGGCTCTTACGGTACTTATGCCCAGCAAGGAACTATCAAAGAAAGCTTAAAAATCAAAAGTAGCACCCTCGGCAAAGATGTTGAGTACAGCATTTATTTGCCTGCCGAATACGACAAAACCAATCGTCAATATCCTGTTCTTTATCTACTTCACGGCTATACTGATGACGAAACAGGCTGGACTCAATTTGGCCAAACTCCCGAAATTGCCGACCGTACTATCAATAGTGGCGAAGCTCCACCAATGATTATCGTCATGCCCGATGCTGGCGTCACGTGGTACATGAATACCTTCGACGGTAAAACCAAATTTGAAGATTTCTTTATCAAAGAATTTATTCCTTACATCGAATCAAACTATAGAATTCGTGCAAAAAAAGAGTTTAGAGCAGTAGCTGGTCTTTCGATGGGAGGTCTCGGAACTCTTCTTTACGCAACCAAACACCCAGATTTGTTTGTAGCGGCAGCTCCACTTAGTGCCGCTATCTGGACTGATGAAGAAGTTGTTACACAAAATGCTGATATTAATCGCTGGAATAACGTCTTCGGTGATTTATATGGCAAAGACTTAAAAGGGAAAGAGCGTCTGACCGACCATTATTACAAAAATGCTCCAATAAAAATCGTAGAAACAGCCAATGCCGATGATTTGAAGAAAGTAAAATTCTACATTGATTGTGGCGATGATGATTTCTTAATAAAAGGTAATATGGCACTTCACGCCATGATGATTGACAAGAAAATTCCGCACGAATTTAGGGTACGTGATGGCGGACATACTTGGTCATACTGGCGTACTGCATTGCCCGAAGTCCTGAAGTTTGTAGGAGACACTTTTCACCGATAAATCTAACTTTGAATGTTAGCATAAAGTCATGCAACGTAATTCTAAAATTCACTCATTCAATCACCCTATCATTACAAAACAAAACTTATATATATGAATCGTAGAGAAGCCATACAGAGAGTAACTTACCTACTGGGGGGAGTTTTATCAGCACCATTAATGGCAGGTGCTATGGGAGAAGTTCTCAACACTGGAGCAAGTGTTACCGTAACAGCCGACCAAACAGCTTTATTGGCCGAAGTTGCCGATATTATTATTCCGACTACTGGTACACCAGGGGCAAAAGCAGCGGGTGTTGAGAAGTTTATTGTGCGTGTCATGCGTGATTGTTACGAAAAAGCTGACCAAGAGAAGTTTTACGCTGGTTTAGCAAAACTTGATGCCGATAGCCAAGCGAAATTCGGAAAAGGTTTTGCAGCACTTGATGTTGCTCAGAAAAACGAAATGGTCAAGCAAAGCACAATTGATAATAAAGCTTTCTTTTTGACGATGAAAGGTTTAACCGTAACAGGCTATTTCACTTCAGAAATCGGAGCGACACAAGCTTTAGAATACCTGCCCATTCCAGGAAAATTTGAAGCGTGTATTCCACTCAAACCAGGTCAGAAAGCGTGGGCCTTGTAATTAAAGATAGGAGATTCGAGATAGAAGATTCGAGAGTAAAAACTCCGTAATTTCTCATATCCCGTATCTCAAATCCAGTATCTAACATCTATCATCTCAAATAAAAATGGCAAACTTAAATATAGATTTAATCAAAGACCAAACTTACGATGCCATCGTAATCGGCTCAGGTATCTCGGGCGGTTGGGCGGCTAAAGAATTGACAGAGAAAGGTATGCGAGTATTGATGCTCGAAAAAGGCCGTCAACTCGAACACGTAACAGGCTACGAAAATGCAATGAAAGCTCCGTGGGAAACCCAATACAACGGTCGCCTAACAATTGCTCAAAAAGAAAGTCACCCAAAATTAGCTCGTGATTATCCATACAACGAAATGACCGAAAAATATTGGATGAACGATTCGGATGCATTATACAAAGAAGTAAAGCGTTTCGACTGGTACAGACCAAATATTGTTGGTGGAAAATCAATCATGTGGGGACGTCAATCATATCGTTTGAGCGACCTTGATTTTGAAGCAAACTTAAAGGAAGGCATTGCCATTGACTGGCCAATTCGCTACAAAGACGTTGCTCCTTGGTATTCTTATGTTGAAAAATTTGCAGGTATTTCGGGTGAAAAACTTGGTTTACCGCATTTACCTGATAGTGAGTTTTTGCCACCCATGGAAATGTATTGCGTTGAAAAAGAAGTACGTAAACGCATAGAAAAAAACTTCCCAGGACGTGTAATGACCATCGGTCGTGTAGCCAACCTTTCGGAAGCTCGCAAAGAGCAACTCGGTGTTGGTCGTGCAGGATGTCAGTACCGAAACAAATGTTCATTAGGCTGTCCTTATGGTGCATATTTCAGTACACAATCTTGTACATTGCCTCCTGCCGCAAAAACTGGTCGCCTAACACTTCGCCCAGATTCAGCTGTTAAAGAAATTTTATTTGATGAAAAAACTCAGAAAGCCACTGGTGTTCGCATCGTTGATACCCAAACGATGGATGTTCGTGAGTTTTATGCAAAAATCATTTTTGTTTGTGGAAGTACAATTGGCTCAACAGCTTTGATGCTCAACTCAACTTCTAACCGTTTTCCGAATGGTTTTGGTAATGATTCTGGGCAATTAGGTCATAATTTAATGGACCACCACTTTAAAATTGGAGCCTCAGGTATTTGGGAAGGCGATTTAGATAAATATTCATATGGCCGTCGTGCCAACGGAATCTACGTGCCTCGTTATCGTAATATTGGTACTGATAAACGTGATTATTTACGAGGATTCGGCTACCAAGGTGGAGCAGGTGCTGGTCGTCAAGGCTGGCAACGAAATGTAGCCGAATTAGGTTTTGGAGCAGATTTCAAAGAAGAACTCACAAAACCAGGCCCGTGGACAATGGGCTTGAGTGGCTTCGGTGAAACACTTCCATACTACGAAAACCACATGTATCTTGATAAAAACGAAAAAGACAAGTGGGGTATTCCATTAGTAGTTTTTGATGCTGAATTGAAAGAAAATGAGAAGAAAATGCGTGTTGATATGCAAAACGATGCGATTGAAATGCTCGAATCAGCAGGTGTTAAAAACGTAAGGGGCAATAATGCTGGCTCATTTTTGGGTATGGCAATTCACGAAATGGGAACAGCCCGCATGGGTCGTGACCCAAAAACTTCGGTTTTGAATGGTAATAACCAAGTTTGGGCAGCGAAAAACGTTTTCGTAACTGATGGCTCGGCAATGGTTTCGGCTTCTTGCGTAAATCCTTCGCTTACATACATGGCACTCACCGCTCGTGCGGCTGATTTTGCAGTGAAAGAGTTGAAGAAAAAGAACTTGTAATCTATTCTTTCACTATCTTCAAGGAAGCCTTCGCTTTGAGCGAAGGCTTCCTTTTATTTTGGACATTAGTAAGTTAAAAGTTAAATTTGAGGTAATTTCATAATCAAAAATCATACGCATGAAGTTTTTTAAGATAGTAAGCTATTTTTCATTTATTAGTTTATTATTCACACTCAGCTGCAATAAGCAATCCGAAGGCGAAAAATTGGCTCAAACTTATTGTGCTTCGTGCCACCTTTTTCCAGAACCAAACTTACTTGATAAAACTACTTGGAAGAATAATGTCTTGCCCGTAATGGCTCAACAGCTGGGCTTACAGATTGTCAATGGCGAAGTGTACCCAGATATTCAGAAAGGTGATAATGGAAAATTTGAGAGCATTGCGAGTATCACACCCGAAGAATGGGCAAAAATTGTGGCTTTTTATGGAGAAAATGCTCCCGAAAAATTACCCAGTCAAGGTCGTGAAGCAATTTCTGCTATCACTAACTTATTTTCAGTAAAACCCATTGCTATTCCTCAAAGTAACTTTCCATCGCTTACTTACATAAAAATTGATAGTTCAAATCAGCAAATCTATGCTGCCAGTGATTCGATGCTAAGTATTTTTGATAAAAAAGCCTCAACTATTTTAGCTCAAAAAGTTAAAGAAACCATTGTTGATATTGATTTTAAAAATACCATTCAAAAAGCAGGAAATCGAGCAGGATATTTTACAAATATTGGAATCTTAAACCCCAATGATTTAGCCAAAGGCTCAATACATAGTTTCGATTTTGATAGAAAGGCCAATTTCAAAAACACAGGAATACTTCTCGAAAACCTCACTCGCCCCATACAAAGTATTTCGGTTGATTTAGATAAAGATGGACTCATCGACCAGCTCATTTGTGGCTATGGAAATAAAAATGGGTCTTTAGTTTGGAATAAAAACTTAGGTAGTAACAAATTTCAAGAGCAAGTGATCAGGCCGTTTCCAGGTGCAATAAAGGCATATATTGATGATGTAAACAAAGATGGTTTGCCTGATATTTGGGTGCTTTTTGCTCAAGCACAAGAAGGTATTTTTATGTTTATCAATAAAGGAAAAGATGCCGAAGGCAATACGCAATTCGATACCAAAGAAGTTTTAAGATTTTCACCAATTCATGGCTCTTCATTTTTTGAATTGGTTGATTTAAACAAAGATGGCCACAAAGATATTCTCTACACCAGTGGCGATAATGCTGACTATACCACGCACGTACTCAAACCTTATCACGGAGTTTATGGATATTTGAATGATGGAAAGAATAGCTTTTCTCAAGCCTTTTTCTATCCAATCAATGGGTGTTTTAAGGCATTGGCTCGTGATTTTGACAAAGATGGAGATTTAGACATTGCTACGATTGCCTATTTCCCTGACTTTAAAAATCAACCAAAAGAAGGCTTTGTTTACCTCGAAAACAAGGGAAAGTTTATCTTTTCAGCCACATCAATCAAAGAAGTAAATGCAGGAAATTGGCTGGTAATGGACGCCGCCGACCTCGATGCCGATGGCGATGAAGATATTGTACTGGGCAATTTCGATCGCAAAAAACGTGGCAGAATCAACGAATCTAAAAAAGATACGGCGGTGCTGGTTTTGGTGAATCGGTTGAAGTGAAAAAACGTAGGGACGTCCAATTTGGACGTCCCTATAGATTATATCAAAAAAAGATTTAAGCCAACAACCCCTTCGCATAAGCTACGCATTTGGCAACTTCTTTCACGGCGTTTGAGCCTTCTGGAATTTCGTACTCTAACTCAACCGTTGCAGGGAATTTGTATTTCTTTGTTTTCATCAAAGTCAAAATCTCTCTGAGTGGTGTGTCGCCTTTGCCCCACGCTAAGTTTCCTTTACCATCGGCGGTACGGTCTTTGATGTGCATACTCGTGATACGGTCATGTTTAGCTTCGATTAGTGCCAATAATGACTCTTTTGTATTCTTTCCACCTACTGCAATATAATGGCCGCAATCAAGGTTAAGCGAGTTATACGGTGATTGGCTCAAGGCTTCGTCCCAAAGTGTATCTGTTGCCTGTAAGTGAGCATGATAACCTACGTAAACCTTATTTTTCGCTCCCAAATCTCCCAAACGCTTGGTTTGAGCCGAGTCAGTTGGTAATTCCAAAGTTACCGAAGTTGCTCCGAGAGCTTTGGCGGCCTTCATACCATACTCAATTTCAGCATCCGAATTATTCGCTCCAAAAGCATTGGGTTTGAAAGCATAAATCGTTACGCCAGCATCATTAAATTTCTTACGAATTTCTTTAAATTTATCCATTGAGGCAGTTGCACGCCATGCCGCAACACTTTTATTATATTCAGCCTGTTGAGCTTTCTGCTCTTCAGTCATTTGTGGGCGTTGTGGCGGCTGGCCAGCAGTTTGGCGTGGCGGTGGCCCCATTCTAAACGGATTTGGGTTTTTAGGTTTTCCCGCAAAATCTTCGGCAGGGTCACCCATCATTTCGATAGCACTTACACCAGAATCAATGCAAAACTGTAATAATTGGTCAATATCGTGCGGCATACTTCTGAATGAGTACGTAATCGCCCCGATTTGTACACCATTAAACTTTGAATTTGGTTTGTCGAGCCAGTTAGAGCGTTTGCTCAACACGAAACCGAGCGTGGCCATCGGTGCAATTGCCATGAAATTACGGCGAGAAAGTTGATTTTTCATAGTAAAATTATAGGTTTGAATAGATGGAAAAAGAGCAAACAAAAACTGCTGCAAGTCTAAGACTTACAGCAGCAAGGTGATTTTTTATTTCAAATTCGATAAAAACTCTACTACATCACGAATTTCTCGTTTTGAGAGTAAACTACCCATTGGCGGCATACTCGATGGCATATTTTCTCGTTTGGCAATGCGTGAAACTGGAATCACCAAAGGCTCAGCATCGGAGGTAGTAATGACCAATTCTTCGGCATTTTCTTTGGCGAGTGTTCCTGATACTTCTTGTCCGTCTTTTAATTTCAATGAAACCGTACCATAGCCTGGTGAAAGTCTCGCACTTGGCTCGATGAGTGCTTGCAAGATTTGCTCACGGCTCAATGTACCTCCGATTTTGGAAAGATTTGGTCCAACCGAACCTCCTTCACTACCCATATTGTGGCAACGCACACACTGAGCAGTAGAATTATTATTAAAAATATTACGTCCATTATTTCTGTTTCCGCCAAAAAGCGACTCCATGTATTCATCCATCGGCGATGCACCTGGCTTAATGGCCGCAATTTTGGTTTTCAGTGCATCCGAACCCGAAGCCTCTACTGCCTCTTTCAGTTCCAACGAAACATTTGGCGATAATTGTTTTTCTTTCAATTGGTCAATCAAGCCCGATAAAACTTCTTGTGTTTTATCAATCGTTAATTTACCCAAAACCATCAAAATTTGTTGTTGCTCTCTAATGCTTCCTTTCGTAAAAATTGTCTTCACAAGTTCAGGCAAGCTCTCTTTTGTTACATTATTGTTGTTCAATAAACTCAAAGCTACTGTTCGTACGCTTTCATCTTTATCGTCCATTCCTTTCTTGATTACCGATTCTATTTCAGCGTATTTGAGCTTATTCAATGCAGGTAAGACAGCCGCCCTTACTTTGGCATTATCAGAAGTGTTGTAGATAGTTGCCAATGTGCTGTTATGTTCGGTAATATTCAACTCTGATAACAAACCAGCCATCGTAATGAGTGTTTCGGCATTGGTTTCTTTCAAGAAATTGCCAACGAATGGCTGAATTTTAGTTTTTACTAAAGCACCATCACGTACCAAAACGCCACGATAACGCCCATCAACTCTATCTAAAACCGATGGACTTCCCCAAGTTCCGAGCGTAGCCAAAGCCTCAGCTTTAATATTATCTTTAATGTCGGTACGAGTCGAGAAAGCAATCAATAAATCAAGTTCTTTTGGTGAACCTACACGCAAAGCGGCATTGATAGCACGGCGAAGCAATGGTTCTGATGTAAAACGAGTTTCGGCCAAAGTTGCTGCCAAAGCAGGCAAAGCCGCAGAAATTGATAAATCATCGTTGATACCACGAGCGGCTTCGGTTACGATATATTCATCTTTATCATTCAAGAAAAGAGCAATATTCTCGTTTTTCATTCTGCGTAAAACCAACACTGCTGCCGTACGAAGTGCCTTGCTTGGATTATTGACCAAAGCCACGATTGGCTCAACTTTTCCGATGCGAGAAAGTGCCAAAACTGCTGCATGACGTAAGTAAACGTCTTCGTCATTATTAGCGTCGAGCATCTGAATCAATGGAGCAACAGCATCTTGATAAGCGATTCTGCCCAATGCCTCGGCTGCATAAAACTGAATTCTTGGATTTTTACTTTTCAACAAAGGCACTAATTCACTACCTGTGTTTTCGAGTTTTACATCTCCGATAATTTTTGCTGCTTGAGCGATAATTTCCTCATCTTTATCTTTCAATAAGGGCAATAATGGCGAAGCAAAAGTTTTGTTTTGACGAGTCAATTGTCCAACCCCCCAAATGCCATGAATACGAGCAAGTTGATTATTTGTTTGAGCAATGGCTTTGGTGAATTGAGCAAAGCCTTTTTGTCCACGACTTGCGAGTTCAAACTGTGCTTTTTGACGGACACGCATATCTACATTTGAAAGTAGGTCATAAAGTGTGGCATCAGTTTGTGCAGTATAATCAAGCTGAATGAGACGCTTTGTTTCTTTTCTGAGTGCTTCGAGGTCATTTTTTTCTTTCGTTACATCCAATTTCCAAACTCTACCGTAATTTTTAGTGTCCCAACCATTAATCCAGTCGGCGGCGTATAATGCACCATCTGGACCAAATTTGATACCCGTTGGTAAAATTCCACTTACTACGTCTTTTTCGCCATCAAGCACAAACGATGCACCTTTGGGTTTTAAGCCAAACGACCAAATATGCGAGCGAGTTGGAGTTCCTACAAACTCAACCAAGAAATATTTATTTTTCCAATCAGACCCCAAAGCAGTACCAGGGTTATAAACCATACCCGTTGGGCCATTGTGATAATTCATGATTGGTGGAATGATATAAGCAGCTTGGCCGTCCCAACGGGGTTTAGAAAGTTTTTCGTCCATCCAAACATTAAACTTATTGTTTTTCGGGTCGGTATATTTTCCGTATTGCCAGTTTGAACGCCAGCCAGCATCTGAGCCTTCTACTACGTGAACCAAACGTTCGCTTTCGCCAGGGTGGTCGCCGTCGTTATCTGACGAAATCAAGTTTCCATATTCATCAAAAACAAACTCGTGGGTATTGCGTAAACCAGCTGCAAAAATCTCAAAATCGCTACCATCAGGATTTGAACGAGCAATAATTCCTGAGTTTGGATGCTCAAACTTTTTACCATCGGCAGTTGTAATATTGGCACCAATATCGCCAATATTCCAGTAAATTCGTCCATCTGGGCCTTCGGTCACGCCTGACATTCCATGTCCGCTGAAACCGATATGCACACCATAACCATGGCTAATTGATGTTTTCTTATCAAAAATACCATCACCGTTCGTATCTTTCACTCGCCAAAGGTCAGGAGCAATGCCGATAAACATTTCTGTGCCACGCACTAAAAGTCCGCCCGCTACATCGGTAACTTCTTCAAAAAAGTCATTCAACACTCGCATTGATTTATCGGCAATTCCGTCGCCGTTTGTGTCTTCCAAACGCCAAACCTCATCTTTTTCGATAGCCAAATCTTTCCAATCGTGGCTTCCATCTTCGTTTAAGTCCTTAAGCCATTCGTTTTCTTTGCTGCGTTCGGGAGCGAAAGTTTTACGCAAAAATGCACGACGGTCTTCAACAGTTTGGAGTCCGATTGATTCGGTCATCCAGTCACGGTGTCCACGAATATCAAATTCGGAGTTTTTTTGGCGATTCGTACGAATCAGATATACTCTTCCTTGGTCATCAATCGACATTGCAACGGGGTCAGGTGCGAGCGAATCCGATGCCCAAAGGGTCATTTCTATGCCATCAATTACTTTAGCTGATGTTTTCTCACGAATTTCTTTAGCTTTAGAAATTGCCTTAGTAGGGTCTTCGTTGATAACCAAAGGAGTTTCTTTTTTCCCAAATTTAGCACAAGAGACAATCAGAATTGTAGATGCTGAAGCCCAAATAAGTTTGCTTTTTAGGAGTTTTCTTAGAATCATAGTTTTTATCGGTTGGATAGTATTGAGATAAAATTGAACTCTAAAAATAAGCAATTCGCTTCACATTGGCATTCTGTAAATAAATGTTTTTTAGATATTTTTACATACATGAAGCGAGTTTATAACTAATATATTGAAAAGTAGTAGTAATTTCGAGAAAACAAACGTTTGCACAAATCAAATTAATAAATTAATCAAAAAAAGCCTATTTATTAATTTTTTTTAATTTACAGAAAGATTCAACTTGTTTTTATTAAAAAATATCATTTACTTTAAAGAATCAATTAAATTGTTGCCTATAAAGTAAAAAACATTATGGTAATTAATACCATAAGTATTTAAAAATTCGATAAATTGCTTGTCAATTTACAAAAGCTAAACCTATTATTACATAAACTATATGTTAACAACTAAAAATGAAACTATTGCCGAAATGGAAGTAGAAGTAAGCAGCCGTGAGTCTGTTGTAGATATCAAGAAGAATAAACAGAAGAAAGGCATTTTGCATGACCTCTATTTCAACAACAAAAATACTATTGCAGAGCTTTCTAATTCGCTGCACATTAGTATCCCTTCTATCACAGCCTTAGTCGATGAGCTTGTTGAAGAAAAGTGGATTTCAGAAACTGGATTCGCTATCTCGAAGCAAGGACGCCGCCCTGCCATTTATGGCATCAACCCTCATAAAAATTTTGTACTAACACTCGACATCAATACCCATGATACTCGGATTGCGGTACTTAATCTGAAAAATGAAATCGTTTTTTCGCAAGTATTTGATTTACAGCTAAAAAATAACCCTTCATTTCTCGAAACACTTTTCCATTTGGTTGATAAAATCGTAGAGCAAAAAGTATCAAAAGGAAAGGAGATTATTGCTCTTGGCGTTTCGATTCCGGGCTTAGTTAATAAAAAAACAGGTATCAATTATACCTATAAAAGCCTCAATAACGAGAATACTCCACTCGGAAAACTCATCGAAAACCATTTTAATTTACCAACTTTTGTTATAAATGACTCAAAAGCAACTGCTTTTGGTGAATATCACTTTGGTTTGGCGAAAGGTAAATCTCACGTTCTTTCGGTGAATGTTGACTGGGGTATTGGCTTAGGAATTGTACTGAACGGAGAAATTTTTGATGGAGCGTCTGGCTTTGCGGGTGAGTTAGGACACATACAGGTAAATCCTGATGGTGTACTTTGTAGCTGCGGTAAAGTTGGCTGTCTGGACACCATTACATCTGCCTCTTCACTGCTAAAAAGCATTAAAGAAGGCCTTAGAAATGGTCATGTTTCAAAACTGGGCGAATATAAAGACTCACTTGAAAATATTAACCTCGAAATGGTGATTGACGCCGCCCAACAAGGCGACGGCTTCGCAATCGACATCATCCATAACATCGGTCTTGAACTCGGAAAAGGACTTTCGATTGCCGTGCATTTATTTAATCCGCAAATCATTATTATTGATGGCGTTTTATCAAAAGCACAAAAACTCATCGTTAATCCAATCGAACATGCTATCAATAAATATTGTTTGACTGACTTCAAAGAAGATTTAAGCATCGAAATTTCGCAACTCAGCGAAGATGCCAAAATCTTTGGCGTCCATGCATACGTAGTGGAATCACTTTTAAAAACAGCCTAATTGGTAAATTAGTATACTGGTTACTTGTGCATTAATTACTGGTGTAAACTTGCTAAAAAACTAATACTTTGCGAAGCAAATAACCAATTTGTAAATAATAACCAGTTCACTAATAACATAACTAATACCCGAATAACAAATCAACAAACTATGCAATCAAGAAGAAACTTTTTACATTGGTCGGTACTGAGTTTGCCGTTTTTATCTGTTAGTAAAGCATTTGCAAAGAAAACCGTTGCTCCACAAAAGCCAATCGTTGTCTCGACTTGGGATAGTGGTTTGCCTGTAAATGCAGTGGCTTGGAAAATTTTGCGAGAAAAAAACGGTCGTGCTTTAGATGCAGTTGAAGCAGGAGCAAACTCAATCGAAGATACTATCAACTGCTGCGTAGGCTTAGGTGGAAACCCCGACCGTGATGGAAAAGTAACACTCGATGCTTGTATCATGGATGAACACGCCAACTGTGGTGCCGTAGCTTATTTGCAACGTATCAAGCACCCGATTTCGGTGGCTCGTAAGGTAATGGAACTTACACCTCATGTGTTTTTGGTGGGTGAGGGAGCTCAGCAATTTGCATTGGCCAATGGTTTTAAATTAGAGCCTGATAAACTCTCAGCCGATGCCGAAAAAACTTACAAAGATTGGCTTAAAAAGTCTGAGTATAAGCCAGTAATGAATATTGAACAGCAACAAAGCAAAGGACAAAAGAAAGAAGGTCACGGGCCGTTTGCTCCGAATAAATTTGAAGATGGCTCGTTTAATCATGATACAATGGGAACGATTGCTTTAGATGCTTCGGGAAATCTTTCGGGAGCTTGTACCACGAGTGGAATGGGCTTCAAAATGAAAGGTCGTTTGGGCGATTCGCCAATCATCGGTGCTGGGCTTTTTGTTGATAATGAAATCGGTGCGGCTGTTTCATCTGGTCAAGGAGAAGAAGTGATTCGTATTGCGGGCACACACTTGGTGGTAGAAATGATGCGAATGGGAAAATCGCCCGAAGAAGCATGCAAAGGTGCGATTGAGCGTTTGGTAAAAATCAACCCTGAAAAAGCCAAAAACTTCCAAGTAGGTTTTATTGCCATCAATAAAGCAGGCGAATACGGTGCTTATTCTATCAATCCAGGGTTTAGCTACTCAGTTACGGCCAGCGATGCAGGTGGAAAAGTATTTATGGCTACAAGTCATTATAAGTAGTCCGTAGTTTTCAATGGTTAGTTTCCAGCCTAAAAACCTATAACAGAATGAAAAAAACAGTAATTTCTCTATTATTCTTGCTGATAAATTCTTCATTTTTATTTGCCCAAAACAATGAAACTGGCGAACAACATCGAGCTTATTGGAGTAAATTACTGTATAAAATCTCCTACCCTGTTGTTCATAATTTAGCCCAAGAAACTTTGGTTAAAAATATGCCCATCGAAACTGGGCCGAATGCCTATAAAAGAGAATTTCCAGTATCACACTTAGAGGCCGTTGGACGAACCGTTGCGGGGATTGCACCGTGGTTGGCACTCGAAGATGATAATACCGAGGAAGGAAAACTAAGAAAAACACTACGTGAAGATTTGCTCAAAGGATTAAAAAATATGGTCAATCCACAAAGCCCTGACTATTTGAATTTTAGAAAAGATATGCAACCTTTGGTTGATGCGGCTTTCTTGGCACAGGGTTTTCTACGAGCAAAAACTAAACTTTGGGACCCACTCGATGATGTAACCAAAAAGCGTTTTGTGGAAGAATTCAAATCACTTCGTAATCGTAAAGCATATTACAGCAATTGGCTATTATTTTCGGCCATGACTGAGGTATTTCTACTAAAAATTGGCGAAGACTACGACCCTGCTCGCATTGATTACGCCCTCAAGAAAATCCCCGAATGGTATTACGGCGACGGCATCTATGGCGATGGGCCAAGTTTTGCGATGGATTATTATAATTCGTTTGTCATTCATCCAATGCTCGTGGAAGTTTTACAGGTAATGGTCGAGAACAAACTTGCTAAGAAAGAAGAATACGATTTGGCCATGAAACGCATGATTCGCTACGCCGAACACCAAGAAAGATTCATTTCCCCCGAAGGCACTTATCCACCTATCGGGCGTTCGATAGCCTATCGAGTTGGGGCATTTCATGTGCTTGCTTTAGTAGCTTTCAATAATAATTTATCAAGCTACATTCAGCCTGCCCAAGTACGTTGTGCCTTAACCAAAGTAATGCAAAATCAGTTTGAAACCGAAGGCACTTTCGATGCAAAAGGTTGGCTACAATTGGGTTTCGCAGGACACCAAACCGATATTGCAGAACCTTATATTTCAACAGGAAGTTTATATCTCTGCACTTTCGGATTTTTACCACTGGGTTTGCCCGCCTCTCACTCATTTTGGACTTCTCCAGCCGCTGAATGGACTTCAAAAAAAGCATGGAGCGGAAAACCATTTAAGAAAGATGGGCATGTTGATTAAGTTGAAAATTATACTTAACATTGTACTTCATAAAATCTTAAATCTATACATTTTCGGCTAATATCTATGCCCCTCCAACCCACAGAAGTAAAGGAAGTATTCCAACAAATCAAAAACCTAAAAATAGGCGTTATCGGCGATTTTGCCGTTGATTTTTACTATGGAATCAATCAACATACCCAAGAGTTTTCGATTGAAACGGGTAAAGAAGTTTTTTGGGGGAATACTCCTCGAACTTCGCTCGGTGCGGCAGGTAATGTGGTGCAAAACTTGGCGGCTTTGGGCGTAGAAAACATTCAAGTTTTTGGGTGTGTCGGTGATGACATTTATGGCCGAGAAATGCAGTATTTGTTTCAAAAACTAAATGTTGATACCTCAACGCTCAAAACCATTTCGAGCGGTTGGGATACTTGCACTTATACCAAACCGATGTCGGTCAATGGTGAAGAAAACCGTCTGGATTTTGGTACGCACAATGCACTTTCTGAAACAGTTTTTGATGAAATGCTGGAAGGTATCGAATTGGCATTACCAAATCTTAATGCACTGATTATCAACCAACAATTTCCAAATCCATTGCTTACTCCTCAACGTATTCAGCGACTAAGTAATATTTTATCAAAGTTTCCAAATTGCCTTTTTGTAGCCGATTTACGGGCGTACGGACTTCATATAAAAAACATTGTTCTAAAAGTAAATACCGAAGAACTTGCTCGCTTGGTTGGCGTTTCAACCATCGAAGAAGCTGACGAAACGGCTTGCATTGCACACGCTAAAACATTGCTTGATAACATTGGTGGCTCGCTCGTAATCACTCGTGGCGAACACGGCATTTCGTACATCAGTCCAACCGAAACACAAAGTATAAAAGCATTACAATTAAACACCGAACTTGACACCGTTGGTGCTGGCGATACGGTTGTAGCAGCATTTTCGGCAAGCAGAGGGACAGGGGCAAGCATCACACAATCGCTCGAAATCGCTAACTTAGCAGCCGCCGTAACAGTCCAGAAATTAGGCCAAACAGGTACGGCTACTTTGGACGAGATTTTAGATTTAATGTAAATTGAAGTAAAACCATTGTTTATTTTGCATTATACATTATCAATTATACATTAATAACTATTCAACCATGAATCCTTCTCATGCCCGAGAATTGCGAGACGAAATTGTCTCTTACCTCAACAATGGCCTTTTACCTTTCTGGATTTCCCGCACCGTTGACAACGAATACGGTGGTTTTCTGACACATTTCGATGAATTTGGCAACGATTCGGGCGAAAACGAAAAATCTTTGATTGCTCAATCCCGTTCGGTTTTTACCTATTCTTCAGCACATCGGGCTGGTTATGGTGGTGGAAAGCTGGCCGAAATGGCTCGCCACGGGGTTGATTTTTTACTCAATAAAATGTGGGACGAAGAACACGGCGGTTTTTATTGGATGATGAACCGCAAAGGTGAAGTAGTTATTGACGAAAAAATTGTTTACGGACACAGTTTTGCCATTTATAGTCTGAGTGAATATACCCTTGCTACGGGCGACCCTCGTGGCCAAGAATATGCCGAAAAAGTATTTGATTTGCTCCAAAAATACGTTGTTGACACGCATTATGGTGGGTATTGGGAAATGTTTCACCGAAATTGGGATTTGAAAGGTGCTGGCCCAGCAGGTGGCGACCGCAAAACCCTCGATGCTCACATGCACCTGATGGAAGCCTTCACGACTCTCTACGAATGCACGGGGAAGCAAGTACATCGTCGTAAATTATTGGAGTCTATCGAATTACTGACGAAAAAAATCATGCACCCACAATATGGCACGGGCATTCCGCAATTTTGGGCAGATTGGTCGGTTGCTCCACAAATCAAATTCGACATCGTTTGGGGTTGGGACAGATTCAGCGAAGACGGACAAAAAGCATCTGCCGAAGATAATACCAGCTACGGCCACAATGCCGAGTTTGCGTGGCTGTTGATGCACGCCCTTGATATTCTAAAATTACCTTATGATACTCACCACGACCAAATACAGAAATCATTTAGTCACTCGGTTGATAATGGTGTTGATTGGGAATTTGGTGGGGTTTATGTAGAAGGTTCGCACGCAGGTGAAGTTTATGACCGAGAAAAAGAGTTTTGGCAACAAGCCGAAATGCTTATCGGAATGCTTGATGCTTACCGATACCTAAAAGACGAAAAATATTGGGATGCTTACGTAAATATTCATCGTTTTGTATTTGATAAAATGATTAATCATAAATTGGGCGAATGGTGGTCGTTAATGACCCGCCAAGGTGAACCAATTTGGCGACACATGAGCCATTCATGGAAAATCAATTATCACGATGTGCGAGCAATGGTGCAATCGGTTGTGAGGTTGAATAAGTTGTTGGAAGAATAAGTTTATTTTATGTTTAAACAACAAATAAATATCACTCAAAAAGCATTTAGAATTGATTGAAGTTAGTACCTTCGAGGCATTCAATCTCACATATTGGTTCTAAGTACATTTCTTAGAGAAATTAGAACCAATATGTGATTCTAATCGCTATGAATTTAAAAAGAGTCGTCTTCTTCATATATTTCATCATGATATCGCTTGATATTTATGGTCAAATAAACAATCATTATTGGGTAGTTTGCACATTTAAAGCTCTCGAAATGCCTTTGCTTGTATATTATTACTATCAATCAAGGCTTCCAAAAATAGACATCTTAGACAAGCTCTTACTACTATCACTTTGTATATCATTCGTGGGTATTTGGGTAAGTTTTTTATTTAATCGCAATGCAATTATCATCAATTTCGTAACAATTATTTATATTATTGAAGGACAAATCAATCTTTTTATTCTTTCAAAACTGAATAGATATTTAGGCACAAATAATGAAAATGATTTATGGCGAATCGGTGCATCACTCGTGCTTGCAATAGGTTTTATCTACGTGCTTTTCCCACGGTTTGCCACACTTACTCAAATTTTAGTATTAGTTGTAATGATTCAATTAGCTCTTATGAGTATTTATGGATTATTTAAAAAAGGCATTCATATTAACATTTCATTAAGCATTGTTACTATTATTGTATCAAATATTCTATCTGTAAGTGGCGTTTTTCTAAGACCTATTCCTTATGACTATCTCTGGATTATGGGGCTTGTTTATATTTCAAAAATCCTGTTTGTAGAAGGAGTTCTCAAAACGCTGAAATCTATCAACAAGTAATAAAAAATATTCTTGCTCAGTCCATGAAGGTAAAATCAAACTAATTAATTAATTTACCGACCTTAATGTGAGAAGCCTTTCGCCTATCGAAAGGCTAATTTATTCAACCAAAAACTTACAAAAAAATGAATTCTAATTCATCTCGCCGATCGGCACTCAAAAATATTATTGGCGGAACAGCCGTGGCATTTTCTCCGATGACATTCAGCGAAGTATTTGCCGCCAACGAAAAAGCACTCGGTGCCGACCTCAACGGTAAAATCAATCACTCGGTTTGCCGTTGGTGCTATGCTAAAACTCCATTGGAAGATCTCTGCAAAGCAGCAGTAGCGATGGGAATCAAATCAATCGAATTGCAAGGCCCCGAAGAGTGGCCCATTTTAAAGAAATACGGCCTAACTTGTGCTATGCCGTGGGGTGCAGGAAAAGGTATCAACGATGGTTTTAATGACCTCAAACTACACGACGAATTGGTAAAAAGCTACGAAGAAATTTTCCCTAAACTAAAAGAAGCTGGACTGGATAAAGTTATCTGTTTTTCGGGAAACCGTAGAGGAATGTCAGACGAGCAAGGACTCGAAAACTGTGCCATTGGCTTGAAAAGACTCATGCCTTCGGCCGAAAAATATGGCATTACCGTAACAATGGAATTGCTCAATAGCAAAGTAAATCACAAAGACTATATGTGTGATACGACTAAATGGGGAATTGCTTTGTGCGATAAGGTTGGCTCGGATAGATTCAAGTTACTTTATGATATTTATCACATGCAAATCATGGAAGGCGACGTAATTGCAACGATTAAGAAATCTCACAAATATTTTTCGCACTACCACACGGGTGGAGTACCAGGCCGTGCCGAAATTGATGATACACAAGAGTTAAATTACCCAGCCATTATGCGTGCAATCGTAGAAACTGGTTACAAAGGTTTTGTTGGACAAGAATTCGTACCAAAACGCCCCGACGCCCTCGCATCACTCAAACAAGGCGTTACGATTTGTGATATTGCGTAATTAGTCCACGGTCAATAGTCGATAGACCACAGTTGTCAGTTTGAAATCAATACTGATTACTGTCGTCCATCGACTATCGTCCATTCACTAACTTATATCTTCGTAAACTTAATATTGAGTTTTTTCTCAATTTCTTTAATCATCTTCAAATCATCACGCGTTACGAAGGCAATCGAAATGCCTCGTTTACCCGCACGAGCCGTTCGGCCACTTCGGTGCGTATAGTATTCCATTTGGTCGGGTAATTGATAATGAGCCACGTAGGCCAATGCTTCAATATCAATTCCACGAGCGGCAATATCGGTAGCCACCAAAATCTGTACTTTTTTGTTTTTGAAAGCCCGCATCACTTTTTCACGGTCACGTTGTTCCAAATCTCCGTGAATCGCTTCGGCAGCAAAATGCTTACCTATCAGTTTTCTCGTAACTACCTCAACATCAGCCTTTGTTCGACAAAACACAATGCCTCGTGCCGCTCCCTGCGACTGCAAAAATTGCACTAAATAGTCAAATTTCTGGTTGAGTTCACAGATAAAAAATTGATGTTCGATTAGTCCATTGACCACTTCGGTTTTGCTTACTTGAATTGTCTGAGTATCAGGCGACATATACTTCATAATCAGCCAACGAAGGTCGTCGGGCAAAGTTGCCGAAAAGAGCCAAGTATTGCTATTTTTATGCACTTTATTCAAGATTTTATCTAAATCGTCTTTAAAACCCATGCTCAGCATTTCGTCGGCTTCGTCTAAAATAACGGTTTTTACATGCGTTAAATCGACAGCTTCTCGGGCCAATAAATCGGTCAAACGCCCTGGGGTTGCCACCAAAATTTGCGTTGGGCGTTGAAGATTACGAATCTGAATATCTATTTTTTCACCGCCATATACTGCTTCCGAAAACACTTTATCGGTATATTTCGTCATTTTGAAAATCTGCTTGGCTATTTGCTGACACAGCTCACGAGTAGGCGACAAAATCAGTGCTTGAATATGCTTTTCGTTGGGTCTGATTCGCTGTAAAAGCGGAATACCAAAGGCAACAGTTTTCCCCGTACCCGTTTGGGCTTGACCAATAAAGTCAGATGTATTTTTAAGCAAAAACGGAATTGCTTTTGCTTGTATTTCGGTAGGCTTCGTAATTTTCATTTCAGCCAAAGCCTTAATTAAATTTTCCGAAACGCCTATTTGTTTGAATGTTTCCAAAACTCTTTTGTATTATTTGAGCTACAAAGGTACGGAAAATAAGACTACGATGGAATTTCCATCAAAAATCAATAGTTCAAATCAATTTATTGACTTTTTTGCTACAAAACCTTAACTTTACTAAACCTTCAACCTTACACAATCAACCAAACTATGAAACACATTTTTTTGCTTTTGATGGGTATCAATCTGAGCTTTGCCCAAACCCTGCAACCTTCACAACTACCTCTTTATCAAGAAGTTAAACCAAGCACTGATTGGTTAATTTCAAAGCAAAATTTCAAGGCCGAAATCTATCAAGCAAACGCTGGGAAAGACCTCATTTTATCGAATGGATTGCTCAAACGCCAAATCCGAATTTCGCCCAATGCCGCTACGATTGATTTCAAAAACCTCCGAACCAACGAACAGTTTGTTCGTTCCGTTCGCCCCGAAGCACGTATCACAATTGACGGAAAAACGTATAATATCGGTGGCCTTTATGGTCAAAAAGAACACGCTTATTTGCTCACCGAGTGGATTGATAAATTGGAAAGTAAACCGCAGGACTTTCAGTATAAAACCTTTAAAATCAACCTTTTAACACCGCACGTAAATTTCAAATCTCGCACTTGGGCGATGAATCAACAAAATCCAAAAGGCCAAGAATTGGAATTGATTTTTGAATCTAATTTACCCGAATTGAAAGGTATTTTAGTATCAGTCCACTACGAAATTTTTGATAATATCCCGACGATTTGTAAATGGGTAAGCGTTGAAAACAAAGGCGATAAGTCGCTAAAAATCAATCAGTTAGTTAATGAAATACTGGCAACTCCCGAAGAAGAATCAGCCGTGGTGGGCAGTCCCGAACAAATGAAAAAACCACAACGGATTTATATCGAAAACAATTACGCTTTCAATAATGCCATGCGTTATGAGCTATCCGACCAAGCCACGCACTGGAAGATTGATTCGAGCTATACTTCGCAGGTAAATTATAATTTCCAAACGCCTTGTGTACTGGAAGTTTATCCAAGTTTTGGTATTGGGTTTGAGCTTTTGCCCAATCAATCTTACAAGTCAATTCGGACTTATGAACTGTTGCTGGATAATTACGACCGTGAGCGAAACGGACTCGCTCGCCGCCGAATGTACGCTACGCTTTTTCCATACACAACCCAAAATCCGATTTTCATGCACCTCGTCAGTACAGACCCTGCGAAAGTCAAAACCACGATTGACCAATGTGCCGAAACTGGCTACGAAATGGTGATTCTGAGTTTTGGAAGTGGCCTAAATATGGAAGATGCAAGTGCCGAAAACATTAAGAAATTCAAAGAATTGGCCGATTATGCCCATAGTAAGGGTATTTTATTGGGTGGATACTCGCTTTTTAGTAGCCGTAGAATTGATGACGAAAACGATGTAATTGACCCAAAAACTGGCTTGCCCGATAAAGGTGCTTTCTTTGGAAATGCTCCCTGTTTAGCCAGTCAATGGGGAATTAATTATCTGAATAATTTAAAGAAATTTATCACCGAAACGGGCTTCGATTTACTCGAACATGATGGTCCCTACCCTGGCGATGTGTGTGCTTCGACCAAACACCCTGGCCACAAAGGACTCGACGATTCGCAATGGGTGCAGATGGAAATGCAAAAAGGGTTTTATCGCTGGCTCAATGAGCGTGGCGTGTATATCAATGCTCCCGACTGGTATTTTTTGGATGGTTCGCACAAAATTGCGTTGGGCTACCGAGAGGTAAATTTTTCGCTTTCTCGTGAACAACAAAAAATCTTGAATCGACAAAACATCTTTGATGGAACTTGGGAAAAAACACCTTCGATGGGTTGGGGATTTGTACCGCTTACCAAATATCAAGGTGGTGGAACAGAGGCAGTTTTAGAACCATTGAGTGAGCATTTGAAAGATTATGAACAACTAATGGTACAATATTATGGTGCGGGTGTTCAAGCTTGTTATCGTGGCCCACGCCTCTACGATACCGAAGAAACCAAGCAGACTGTCAAGAAAACGATTGATTGGTATAAAAAATACCGCCCAATTCTGAACTCCGACCTTATTCATCTACGCCGCCCCGATGGCCGAGATTGGGACGGTATCATGCACGTAAACCCAAATCTGAAAGAGAAAGGTTTTGTGATGCTCTATAACCCATTGAAAGAAAGTATTTCTCAAAAAATCAATCTCCCACTTTATTACACTGGGCTTTCTGATAAAATTTTGGTACGAGAAAAAGAAGGAAAGAGCAAAAGTTATACAATCAATCGCAACTATGAAATTGAGGTTGATATAACCATTCCTGCTGAGGGTTTTACTTGGTTGGTTTTGGAGTGAAAGTAGGGGGAGATTCCCCCTACTTTCAGTTTTTTACTTCTCAAACTCCACAATATGCTCGGAAGCATATTCATCATCTCCGGGCTTGATGCGTTTGACGAAGAAACGTGCCTTTTTGCCCAGTTTCAAACAAGTATTGCGGGCTTTTATGTCTTCTTCGGTATTGAGTGGTTGCAGCGAAGGATACCAAAGAATATAACCTGGTTTTTCAAAAAATAGCTGTGGTTTTGTCCACTCTTGGCTATTCATGGCCTCCGTAAAATCAGGATTTTTATTGAATGAAATAAAAACTTGGTCTCCTTTCCATGATTTCCCCACTACTTTTCCCATCATCATTACCCAACAATTCAAATATGTATTCCAACTCACCGACGGTCCCCAATGAAAACCACCAGTTGGGGAAGATGCCGCTCCACCGCCATTTTCTTGCGGAATTTGTAACGAAGCAATCGGTTTACCAATGCCATCGTGCGGAGCATTAAAACCTTTTCCATCCCAACGCTTGGCTTTACCAACTGGATTATCTAAATCTTTGAGGGCGATTCGAGCAACGCTGATACATTGGCCTGCCCACTCCTTTTTTGCATCATAAGTAGCTTCATCGTAAACATCAGGATAACCATATTCGCCATAGAATAAATATAGATAATCACCACTCGCAACGGCCGAAGGGTCGCCTACACCACCCGCAAAAGTATTCGATGTATTATGTGGTTTCAGAATCATTCGAGCATTCAAATCTTCTATAAAAATGCCTTTATTTTCCCAGCTTTTTCCACCATTGACCGATTTCATGATGCCAATTCTACAAACTGCGGCGGGGCTTTTTTCGCCAGTTAAGCCTTGCGGCCATTTAGGGCTATCTTTATACCCCGAATTTTTAAGCGAATCGTAAGGAAAAGTTTGTGGGTAATTTTCGTTGTGATATACCGCATAAAGTGTTCGGCCTGATTTGTCTTTTGCGTCTTGATAGACCGTCTCGAACCAAACTGCACCATGTAAACCATCTTCGGTTGGCAATACATTCTTGGGCATTATTGGGCTATGAAAATTATCGGCTTTGCTCTTAAAAGTCTCTTCAGCATTTTTTCCATCGGCATATTTTAGGTCTTTGGCATAACCCCAAAGTGGGTCTTCGCCGTATTTACCAGGAAAGATTCTGAAAGTATCTCCGACCCAAACTTCGGCCATATTACAATCAACAAATGAATTAAATTTAATTTTTTCGGCAGGTAAAAGTTTAAATTTGGGGTTAAAATCTGCGTTTTTTTCGGTTGATGTGCAGGCATTGAATATCAACAAAAGTAAGCCAAAATAAACAAAAAGATATTTTTTCATTGCTGTTAAGGTGGTTTTGAATAGAAATAAATTACTCGAAATTAGAAAAAATACTACGTAAAATTAAGTATCCAAACAAAATACTTTTCTCTAAATAAACTCGCATAGTTTGAGCGTTTATTGCCCAACAATTACGTATTTTTGCTAAAATTCAACATCTACATCAATCAAAACTATGAACAAAATCATTTTATTCTCTTGCTTTTTTGCTCTATTGATAGTCGAAGCTAAAGCTCAAAAAATGCGTGGAATCGACAAAAGTCCGATGGATATGGCGTATTATCCTGATAATTTTGCCCACGACCGCAAATTTGCTCCGAAACTGATTGGCGATATGCCCGCCATTGTGCGTGTAACTTATAGCCGACCTGCCAAAAAAGAACGTGAGGTTTTCGGAACTAAAATTGTGCCGTATGGCGAAGTTTGGCGTTTGGGAGCAAACGAATCGACCGAAATAAAGTTTTATCAAGACGTGACGATTCAAGGTAAAAAAGTAAAAGCTGGCACATACTCGCTTTTTGCGATTCCAACAGCTACCGAATGGACAATCATTCTGAACAAAGACCTTGATTTTTGGGGAGCATATAGCTACAATAAAGATAATGACGTGCTCCGTGTGAGCGTACCCACAAAGAAAACCGAAGAAGTGATAGAAAACTTCTCAATTCAGTGCGTAAAAGGCAGCAGCGATAAAGAAACGACCATGAAAATGGCTTGGGATATGACTTTGGTTGAAGTACCGATTTCGTTTTAGATTATTTAACATCAACTATGTTTACACGCCGAACCTTCCTCCAATTTTCGATACTATCGCCATTAGCTGCATTCGACTCTGTGAACGTTTCACCCAAAAAGTTTTTATTTATGGGAGATTCTATCACCGACGGCAATCGTGGAAGAACTACTGACCCAAATCATATCATGGGACATGGTTTTGCGTTTAGTTTGGCATCAAGAATTGGGGCAAATTTCCCAAATTTTGGGCTTTCGTTTGTCAATAAAGGAATCAGTGGTAATAAAATCTCTGACCTTCAAAATAGATGGAAAACCGATGTTTTAGAACAAAAACCAAACCTTTTGAGCATTTTGGTCGGAATAAATGATTTTGATAGTATCCGAAATGCAAAAAAAGATGCTGTTGATACTGTAAATTATGAAACTATTTACCGTGAATTATTGACTGAAACAAAAAACAATTTTCCTGAAATAGTTTTGGTTATTTGTTCGCCATTTTTAGTACCCGTGGGCAGATACAAAGCTGATTTTGAGAAGTTATTTCCAGTTTTTGATGAATATCGACAAATTTCCAAGAAATTAGCAACCGAATTTGGTGCAATATTTATTGATTTACAAGAAGTTTTTGAAGAACAAAAAACAAATCCAAGCTACGAATATTGGATTTGGGACGGCATTCACCCAACCGTAGCGGGGCATGAATTAATTGTAAAAGCATGGCTGAAAGTAGTTGGTAAAAAAGTAAAGTTTTTGAAAAAAGTACCAGCTTAATTTCACGAAGAATAAGTAAAAAATTCTTGATAAATTCATCATCAACGAGTGTTGGTTGGCTTGAATTATCTGAGAGTTTAGTCTTCCGATTACGGTTTTGTTACCTTCGAGCAACTCGTTTTTGATAAAACTTCCCAGATTATAATAAACTCATGATTCCATCACTAAATAGCTGGTGGGCATCAACCAGCAGGATTTTGTTTTTCGGAGGCATTACGCAACTGTTCAATCGTAACGTATTCGAGGGCTTTTTCATGAGTTGCTTCCAAAATTACAGGTGGAGCTACGCCTGCCTCGTAAGCTTCTTTCCAACGAGCCGCACAAAGACACCATTTATCACCTGCTTTCAAGCCAGGAAAACCATAAGCTGGGTGCGGCGTGATGAGGTCATTGCCACGAGCTTTTGAATATTGCAAAAACTTATCCGTTACAACAGCCGCAACTACGTGCACACCCGCATCAAGGTCGCCAGTTGAACAAAAACCATCTCGATAAAAACCCGTGAGTGGTGATTTACCTGCTATTTGTAGGTCTGTTCCGAGTACATTTTTTTCGCCTTTCTTTGTCATAATTCTATTGTTTTTAGTCTGTTTTTTTGCCGCTACTGGCCCACAACCCACTTTCGACTGATTGACAGGAACTTTGTTTTGTGCAAAAACGGATATACACAAAAATACCATGAGTATGATTTTCATTAATGCTGGTGCTCAGATTTACATTTAAAAAACCTATTTCACCAAAAAATGTTTATTTTTGATAGACACAATCATAACTATTGCTTAATACATGAATATTTCACGCAAAAACGCCTTAAAATCAATTTTTGGGGCATTGATAACACTACCAGTTTTTGGTAAAAAACAAGCAGAAAAAGACTTTTTGGAATTTAAAAAAGAATTTTCGGAAGCGTGGAAAAGTTCGCTTGATTATACACTCAAGCTTTATAATCAGATGCCCGAAGATAAATTCGACTTTAGATATACGCCTGAATCGTTTTCATTTCGTACCCAATTTGTGCATTGTCTTACCTTTAATACAGCTCAGATTTGTGGCCGATTGAACATCCCCAATCCACACGATGCCAAGGAAAAGAAAAATGGTTTTTGGAAGAATTTGACCAAAGCCGAACTCGAAACTGAAATCAAAGATTTTTATGCTTGGGTAGAAAAAACTTTGTTTGAAACCAAACCCGAAAAACTCCTACAACTTGAAAGCTTTGCAGGTGGGAAAATTCCAATTTGGCGATTATTTTATGCTCTCGAAAACCATATTATTCACCACCGAGGGCAAGTTGTTTGTTATCTGCGTTTGAATGACATAACACCGATTGGTTATATTGGTTGGTGATTTTGGATAACCAATCAGCTAAGGTCTCCAGAAACCAAATGATTAGTTTTACAGTTTATAAATAAAGACTGCTGGCACGATGAAACTCGGCTTTTTAGCCAAAACTACGTATGGAAAAGTATCTAAAAATCATTCAAGGGGCATATTCAGGCTATTTCAACTATTTCATCAACGAAATGCTTAATCCGAGTTGGCACAACTATTTTTATTGGTTAGTTGGGGCTTCATTGGCTATTTGGGTTCTCGAAATCATGTTTCCTTGGCGGAAAAACCAACCCTTGATTCGTGAACATTTTTGGCTGGATGCTTTTTATTTATTGTGGAATTATTTCCTTTTTTCGCTCATCGCCTACAATGCACTTTCGATGGTTGCGGTGCAAGCCTTCAACGATTTTCTGGGCCTTTTTGGCATAACCAATATCATAGCAATCAATATTGAACATTTACCGTTTTGGTCAAAAATCTTGATTATTTTCGTCATGCGAGACTTTATGCAATGGGCAATTCATCGTCTTTTACATAATGTTGGTTGGATGTGGGAATTTCATAAAGTGCATCATAGCACCGAAGAAATGGGTTTTGCTGCCCTTCTACGCTACCACTGGATGGAAAACGTAATCTATCGCAGCCTTGAATACATTCCGCTGGCAATGGTGGGCGTTGGTTTGACTGATTTTTTTATTGTGCATATCTTCACACTCGTCACGGGTCAGCTCGGACACGCCAACTTGAAAATCAATCTTGGACCGCTCAAATATTTACTCAATGGCCCACAAATGCACCTTTGGCACCACGCCAAATATATGCCCAAAACGCACCCAAATGGATTCAATTATGGTATAACTTTAAGCGTTTGGGATTTTATTTTTAAGACGAACTATTGGCCATCTGACGATGAGAATCTTCCTGTTGGTTTACCAGATGAAGAGCATTTTCCGAAAGATTTTGTGGGACAAAACGTTAGACCATTTCAACGAATATTTGGAAAGAAATAGAAAAATCAAAAAACGTATTGATTGCATAATAGCATTTTTTGATTTTTCTTTGAAACAAAAACTGAATAAAATGACCAAACAACTTTATATAATACTACTCTCGGTAGTGTTATTGTCCTGTTCCAAGCAATCTACCGAAGAGGATGTTACTCCCGTTAAAGAAACTACTTATGTTGTAAGCACATACGCAGGTAAAGAACAAACTGGTAAAACCGATGGAAAACTCACCGAAGCCTTATTTGATAATCCAGCAGGATTAGCTTTCGACAGTAAAGACAATCTTTATATCGCCGATGTCAGTAATTATGCAGTTCGAGTTATCAGTCCAAGCGGTGTAGTTTCGACCATCAACTCAAAAGCATCACCGTTTGATTCGGCACCTAATCAAATTCATGTAGGAGTTGACGATGAAGTAGTTATCTCGACAATCTATCCACGAAATGGCTGGCTCTGCAAGACCTATTCCGAAAAAAACGGCTTAAAAGATTTTGTAGTTGATGCTAAAGCTATTGATGTTATGAGTACCAATACAGTATTTAAAAATAGTAAAGGCGATTATTTTTTCTTTTATGGCAGTTCACTCAGTAAATTATCTCCAAGCCTTGTACTCGACAAAGATTGGATGGAAGATGTGGAAGCATCGGCTACGCAACTCGATGGAAATATTGTTTCGGTTGATAAAAACGATAATTTTTATATGCTTTCGGGTTTCTTTGAAAGTGCATTTGATGGTCAAATAAAGATAATTTCGCCCGATAAAAGCATTAAATTCCTGAAAGGTGACAGTTTTGTTAATAACCCCAAGGTCTATAACCACGGTGATGGCTCATTACCCAAAGCTCATATTGGCATTGTTTCGGGGCTGTGTGTCGATAAAGCTGGTATCATCTATTTCATCGAACACGATTTAGGCTTGGGGTATCGCATACGAAAAATTGACTTAGATAAAAAAGTGACGACCATTGCGGGCGGACTAACCGAAGGCTACAAAGATGGCGATGGCAAAGATGCTTTGTTTACTTATCCTTCGGGCATTGCGGTTGACTCAAAAGGCAATATCTACGTTTCAGATTATAACAGAATTCGTAAGATTTCGGTGAAATAAACTTGATTTTTATGATACTCAATTTTCATATCGTTGATGTTTTTGCTGAAGAAAAATATCAAGGAAATCAGCTCGCTGTTTTTGAAAATGCCGATGGTTTGAGCGATGAAGTGATGCTCAAGATTGCACGTGAAATCAATTTTCAAGAAACTACTTTTATTATTTCTGACGAAGAAAAAAACGGTGGATTTCATGTAAGAATTTTCACGCCCGAATATGAAGTCCCGTTTGCTGGGCATCCAACTTTGGGAACAGCTTTTGTCTTGCTCAATTTCCCTCAAAATGCTGATAAACAAAGCATTATACTCAATCTGAAAATTGGGCAAGTACCTGTAAACAAAGAAAATGAAACGCTTTGGCTGGAAATAAGCAATCCTGTTTTCGGTAAAAAATTTAATTCAGAAATTGCAAATTTGTTTGGTTTAAAATCAGAGGATATTGACGAGAAACTTCCTATTGAAGTTGTTTCAACGGGTCTTCCGTATTTGATTCTCCCCCTTAAAAACCTTGATGCTATCCAACGCATCAGATTCAACGATGAGCAAATAAAAAACTGGTTGCTTGAAAATAATCTTTACAAAACTAACGCTCCTGATGAGCTTACAACGGCATTTTTTGCGTTCACCCATGAAACCGAAAAGGCCGAAAATCAGCTTCATGCACGAATGTTTTGCTACGAAAACGAAAAAGTTGTAGAAGATGCTGCCACGGGTAGTGCCAACTCATGCCTACTCGCCTATTTGCTCAAATACGAAGCGAACAAAATCAGCTACCGAGTAGAGCAAGGCTACGAAATCGGACGACCATCGCTTATCCAAATCAAAGGTGAGTTAAACGAAAAACAAGATTTTAGTTTGAAAGTTGGAGGAAAAACAAAGTTGATTGCACAAGGCAAATGGTTTGTTTGAAACAAAATTCTTTCCGACTTTTGCAGTAAATTACTAACCAAAGCTATGGCAAACGACCCACGAGGAGGCAAAAACACATTTCGCACCAAAAATACTCCTAAACCGATAGAAAATACGGCTTCCAAGAAGTCGAAATCTAATTGGAAAAGCAAATTAAAATATTGGGCTATAAAAGTCACACTCTACTTTTTTGCCATTTCAATTGGATTGGTTGTGCTATACAAATTCGTACCAGTACCCGTGACCTCAACCATGATTGCTCGTAAAATGGAAGCCATGGCCGACGGCCGAGACAGCGAAATCTACTATGACTGGGTATCGTACGCTAATATGTCGAAAGAAGCACCTTTGGCCGTAGTAGCTGCCGAAGACCAACTTTTCCCCGACCACAACGGTTTCGATTTTGATGCCATGAGCAATGCCTTTAGCAAAAATCTAAAAGGCAAAAAATTGCGTGGTGCAAGTACACTCTCACAGCAAGTCGCCAAAAACGTATTCCTCTGGCAGTCAAGAAGTTATATACGAAAAATATTTGAAGTTTACTTCACAGTTTTGATAGAATTGATTTGGGGGAAGCAACGTATTTTGGAAGTTTACCTCAATGTAGCCGAAATGGGAAGCATGACTTTCGGTGTTGAAGAAGCCTCAAAAAGATATTTCAATACAAATGCCAAGAATCTTACTCGTCAGGAAGCTGCACGAATTGCGGCCGTTTTGCCAAGTCCAATCAAATGGTCAGCGGCCAAACCTGGGCCTTATGTAAACCGCCGTACGGCCGCTATTGCTCGTCAAATGCGTGCGTTGGGTGGCGTGGCTTATATCAATGATTTGAGGAGTTTTTGAAAGTCATTTTCTTATCTCAACAATCACATTAGCATGGCGAGCGAGCATTCGCCATGACTTATTTTCTTTAAACCAAATATCGGTATATCGGCGATTGATTATCTGTCCACTATTTTGTCCTGTGCGAGGTTTTATCACTTCATTCCCCATCGCAATAGCGATGTTACCTTTGAAAATAACTTTTTCTACAATTCTGTCAAAACGCTCGTATTTTATTTCATCAGACTTAATAAAATCTTCAACTTGCTGTCGAGTCACTATCACATTTGCAGGGTTATTGACTGTAAAATCTTTATCCCAAATTTTGTTTAAGGCCACTAAGTCTTGCTTTAAAACTGCAATACGCTCTGCATCCTCTAAGCGTCTGACTTCCGCCTCATCCTTACTTATTTGACCTTTTGCAAATAACGACAAAAATACATAACTGATACAAAACCCAATCTTTTTCATGTGTAAAGAAAATTAATGATTTAATACTGATGCAAATATCAGGTATTTGTGATTACTTTAAGTGGTAAAAAAGCGACGAATACTTAACGAGATGATGTGTAAGCATCGGGAAGAAGCCCCAAGGCTCGCTCGGGTGAATCTTGGTCAATTTCTAACATTACCGTGGGTGTTACACCAGCAAAATGCTTAAAATCTTTCACCAAATGTTGATAATCACTATAACCCGACTGAAGAGCAACTGATAACCAATCAAGCGTTGGATACTGCTGTTTTAACAAAAAAGCCTTATCAAACCGACTAATCCGAGATAAAAGTTTGGGACTAATCCCAATTCGCTCAATAAACTGTCGTTCTAAATTGCGAGGACTCCAACATGCTTGGTCAGCGAGCCAATCCAGCGAAAAACTTGTTGGGTTTTCGGTCAAAATAGCTCCAATCTTATTTACTGCATTGGCTTCTTTCTTTGTATTTTTAATCTTTCGCCACAGATACACCTCAGCAATATCCACAATAGTTTGATACGATTGTGCATTGGCCATTTGTTCGTTAATACTTTTCATTTCATTACCAATTACGCTTTCGGTATCAAAATGTTGGTCTGTCATCAATGCCAATGGCACACCAAAAATCTGATACATTGCACCAGGTTGAAAAACGATTTTAAACATCAAATAGTCATTCGGGATATGCAAGTTTAACCTTGAAATTTGCTGACCAGATATATAATTAGTCGTACGATTGACAACCTCAGCAGTTTGCTCATTAACACTTTTAATTGTATTTCGAGGGTCGAATGTGAGGCACTGTTCGGGCGAAGGTGTGTAGGGTTTTATAAAGGAAATATTTGGCTCATTTACCTTAAAATGTATCAGTAAATACCTTTTCACAAATGATTGAAGGTGTGCAGACGGTGTAATATGCTTGAAAATCATACCCTAAAAAGGTTTTTACTTATTAAAGGTATTTTCAAACCAAGTCTTCTCCAAACATTTATCTAAAAATTAATGGAACGGTCATTGTGAGTAAAAGCCGTGAAGTGTTTCCCTGCTCAGCGAAGTTTGCAACTTCGCTGAAGTGTATATTCATCTCTTGATGAACAAAATAGACATTACCACTCCATTCTCGGCAGTGGACTAACTTCCTGGCTCGAAAAATCTCCTTTTAGGTATTTGAAATGTGCCGCCATCGCAATCATGCCAGCATTATCGGTACAATATTGGAAATCAGGGATATATACATTCCAACCTTCCTTCTCACCCATTTCGTGCAACGTTTTTCTTAGCCCCGAATTGGCCGAAACTCCACCCGCAATTGCCACCTCTTTGATGTTTAGTTCACGTGCCGCACGGCGTAGTTTCTGTAGCACCATTCTCACTAAAGTATGCTGCACACTGGCACAAATATCATTCAAATTTTCGGTCACAAAGTTCGGATTCTCGGCAACTTTCTTCTTCAAAAAGTACAAAATCGAAGTTTTTATACCACTAAAAGAAAAATTATACTGTGGCATTTCCGACAAAGGAAATTCATAAGCCAACGGATTTCCCAGCTTAGCGTGTTTATCTACCAGCGGGCCACCAGGGTAAGGAAGCCCGAGCAATTTTGCGGTTTTATCGAATGCTTCGCCAACGGCATCATCTTGAGTTTCGCCCAAAACTTCCATTGTAGCATGGTCTTTGATAAGTACAATCTGGGTGTGTCCGCCACTGACTGTCAAACACAAAAAAGGAAACGCTGGCCGAGGTTCATCAATGAAGTGAGCCAGCACGTGAGCTTGCATGTGATTAACCTCAATCAACGGAATATCGAGAGCTAAAGCCATTGCTTTTGCAAACGATGTACCAACCAACAAAGACCCCAAAAGGCCTGGCCCACGAGTAAAAGCTATGGCATTTAGGTCTTTTTTTGTTATCTTCGCATCTTGTATGGCCTTATCAACCACTCTAACGATGTGCTGTTGGTGAGCTCGGGAGGCAAGCTCAGGTACAACGCCTCCATAAAGTTCATGAATTAGCTGCCCAGCTACAATGTTGGAGCAGATTTTACCGTTAGAAATAACAGCGGCCGACGTATCGTCGCACGAAGATTCGATTGCTAAAATATTCATAGTCCACGGTCAACAGACAACAGTCCACAGACCTAATTTTTTGAAATAAAACACAAAATTAGTACTATTTGTAACACAATTCGCTGAATTGTGCTTAAATAAATTGCAAAGAAGCAAGATAGAAACTTGCTCTACGAAATGGGTAAAGTTATAAAAATAATCACTCTCACGCTTATTTCTCTCATCGTTGTTGCGATGATGAGTGGCTTGTTAGTGTTTACGCCCGTACCCAAAACCTTACTTATTCTGATTGCACTTCTATTGGGTAGCTTGGTTTGGGGCTATTACTCAAAACGAGCGATTACGACGATTCTCTTGCAACTTTTATTGGGTTTCTGTTTGGTGTTTTACGCCATGCAATTGCCCCAGTTTCAGACCACGACTTTACAAAAAGCCACCGAGTTATTATCAAAAAAATTAGGCTCGAAAGTAACCATCGAAAAAGCCCGAATGACATGGTTCGATGAAATTACACTCGAAAACATCACGATTTATGACCACAAAAACCGTGAAATGATTTTCGTGAAAGAGCTTTATGTAAACTGCAAAACCAATTTTGATTTTAGTTGGGAGAAAATTCTAACCTTTGATAATAACCTTGATTACGTGATGATTCGTAATCCAAGAGTAAAACTTATTTACGAACCCGACGGCGATTTGAATATTGACAAATGGCTTGCCCGAATCGAAGAATTAACCGCTCCGAGCGATACTACTCACCGATTAAAAGGAGAACACAATACGCCATTTACGATTGATGAAGCCTATATCCAAGATGGTACTTTTACGCTGGCCGACCCCGAAGAAGCACGTTTTCCAAAAGAAGAATTTGACTATAACAATTTCACTATCAATGATTTACATGGAAATTTAAAGAATTTCTTTATCATGGGCGATACGATTACATTCGGCCTGAAAAACATGCAAGGAGTAGAACGCCGTAGTGACCTTACAATCAAACAATTAAACACCAATTTCTTTTATTCTCGTAAATCAATGCGGTTGAATGATTTGTATGCAAAAATCAATAATTCGACTCTCCGAAATTCAGTAGTTTTTAATTACAATAGTCCACGAGATTTTGGTGATTTCAACGAAAAAGTGGTGATGATTGGTAATTTGAAAGATTGCGAAATTGATGCCCAAGACCTCGGTCGATTTGCTACCGATATGTATGCTTATCGAGAAAATTACCTGCTCAATGGCGATTTCAAAGGTACGGTTCACGACTTTAGGGTAAAAGATTTCAATCTAAAATTTGGTAAAAATAGTTTTCTCGATGGCGATATTGCCTTCAAGCATTTACCCGATTTATACAAAGCCGATATGGATTTAAACTGGCGAACATCACAAATTGATGCCGTTGATGCTCGTCAATACGTGGGTGATTCTCTCTACAATTCGCAAGTAAATAAGTTCGGAATCGTCAACTTTGCGGGAACTTTCAAAGGGGTTTATAATGATTTTGTGACCGATGCCAATTTTAAATCAGCCATGGGAAATGTGGCTGGGAATATCAAAATGAAACTCCCAAGCAATGGTGCATTGCCAACTTATGATGGCTCGCTGACGGTCGAAAATTTTGAGTTAGGCAAATTGGTCGAAGAGTCTGATTTTCTACAAAAGCTCTCGTTTGCTGGAAAAATCAAAGGTAAAGGTTTCACCATCAAAGATGCTGCTCTTGATTTTGATGGGAAAGTTGACCGTATTTGGTTTAATGGCTACGACTTCAAAAACATCTATGTCGATGGTCGAATGAGCCAGTCGCTTTTTGATGGAAAAGTAAGCGTAAAAGACACTAACTTGGCCTTTAATGTGAGCGGAAAAGTAGATTTTGCGAAAGCCTTGAATAAATTTGATATTCACGGAATTGTGCAAAATGCCAATCTCCGACCGCTCGGCTACTCGAAAAACGATGTAAAACTTCGCTCCGAAATCAACCTCAATTTTCAAGGAAACGAATTGGATAATTGGCTCGGCGAAGCAAAATTATTGAATACAGTTTTGCAGTATGACAAACGCCAACTGGGTATCGACTCGCTTTTTGTTACTTCCGAGTTATCAGATAATTCTCGAAAAATAAGTTTGTTGTCGGAATTTTTCAATGTTGATATTTCAGGGAGGTTTACACCGAGCAAAGTCATTGCGGATGTCACTCGTTTATCGAAAGAATATACTCAATATTTCTACGACAAAGAGCAAACTCGCCTTGATTATTATGCCCAGTTGCCTTATGCCGATGTGGCGAATAAATACGAGTTAGATTATAAAGTAACTTTCAAGAAATCCGAACCATTTTTTGCTTATTTCTACCCCGATATTTATGTTTCGCATGGCACAGAATTAAGCGGAAATCTGAATATTAGAAATACGGCTGAGTTATCTTTAGCAGGAAAAATCGACACGCTTCGCTACGGAACTTTGGCTTTTTATGGCAATGACCTTGATTTTAATACCTCCAAAGAAGCCACTTCTCCAAAGATTTTGACCTCTTTGATTTTCAATTCGGCTACGCAGAAATTGGGCGATATGACCCCAACCGAGAAAATTGAAGTTGCTGGAATGTGGGGACAGGGAAATGTGATTGAATTTGATGGACGAATTAGACAACAAAATAGTACAAACAAAGCTCAGATTTTTGGAAAATTGGCGTTTTTATCAGAAGGGTTCGATATTACTTTCAACCCCAAAAACACCAAACTCGACCTTCTGGGTAGCCAATGGATGTTGGGTAAAAATAACTTAATTAACATCCAAAACGATGATATTTGCTTCCAAGATTTAGCATTATCGAACCAAAACCAAAGTATTTCGTTGAATGGTTCGTTTTCACCCGATTCTACGGTTGAATCGTTTATTGATATTCGTGATTTTGACTTACAAACCCTCAAACCCCTTTCTGACCTTGATCTCAAAGGAATCGTAAATGGCAAACTTACAATGCGAGATATTTACGATGATGCCATTGTAACAAGTAGTTTTGGTATTGATGAGCTGATTTACAAGAACATTTTGATTGGTACAATTGCAAGCGAAGCCCTTTGGGATAACCTGAAACAACGTCTCAATATAAACGGAAATATTATCAGAATTAATAACGAAATCTTTAGAGTTTCGGGAACTTACGACCCAAAAGACGACCGCAACCCACTCAACCTAAAAGCGACTTTGAAGAAAACCAATCTTGAGATTTTTGAATCGTTTGTCGATGATATTTTCTCGAATATTGGTGGTTATGCGAGCGGCACACTTACCGTAAGAGGAACAGCAAATGACCCAATCATCAGAGGTGGAGTGGATTTCGAGAAAGGGGTTTTACGCATCAATGCACTAAACTCTTATTTGTATTTCGACGACCAACTGAATTTCAACGAAGAAGGTTTTGTAGCAGCAAAAGGCTTTAAGGTGAGAGATGCTGCTCAAAATGGCAATATTGCGGAGTTGGAAGGTGGTATTTTTAATGGAGGTGGTGGCAATTTCATGTTGGGAATTCATGCCTACATGAAAGACCGTGATGGTTTTAAAATCATGAATACGAGCATCCGAGACAACGAAGATTTCTACGGAACAGGCATCACAACTGGCGATTTACACATTACAGGTGATTTGAATAATGTGAATATTTCGGCTAACCTGACGAGCAAAAAAGGCACGAAAATTACGATTCCGCTTGATGGCGAAACAACTGTAAATACCGAAGAGCAGGGTATTACATTTGTGAGTAAAAACACGCTGAAAAATACTGATAAAGTTGTAAAGAAAGATACGGTTATAAGAACCGAAGGCGGACTAAAAATGGCTTTCAATTTCACCATAACACCCGATGCTGAATGTATCGTAATCTTTGACCGCACAAACCAAGACCAACTCAATGCCATTGGAAATGGCAATATTAGCATCGAATATGATACTCGTGGTGGTTTCACGATGTCGGGTCCTTATACAATTAAGAGCGGCAAATATGATTTTAGCTTACAGAATATCTCGAAATTAAGAAAATTTGATATTACAGAAGGTAGCAGAATTTTGTGGTCGGGCGACCCTTATGATGCAGATATTAACATTGGTGCAAGTTACACAGCCAATGTTTCATTAAATGGTATTGCCACCAGCACAACGGCTAATTCTTCTGAATTGAATACACTTTATCCAGTTGTGGCTTCGATTATGCTTACCGATAAGCTGATGAAACCAACGACTAAATTTGACATTAAGTTTAACCAACGTCGAATCCCGCTTAACCTGCAACCGCAAGTAATTGCTTTTGAACAACGCTTGCACGACGATGAACAATTAATGAACAATAACTTCGTGGGTATTACAGCTCTAAACCGACTTTTCAACGACAATAGCTTTAGAGATGCCCTCGATTCGCAACTTTTATTAGATAATGTCAGTGGAATTTTGACGAATCAACTCGGAAACATTGCTTCAAAAATTGACCCTAATTTAGAAGTTGCGGTGCAGTTTGGCAGAGGAAACTTGAATAATCTTCGCCAAAGTTTGATTAATAATACGCAGCTAAATTTCTCGTATAAATTCGGAAATAATATCAAAGTAAGTCTCAATAATACCATTCTCCAAAACGAAGGTCAAACCACCAATAACTATTTTTATGGCGGTGAAGTAGAGTGGCTTTTGAGTCAAGATGGTTCGTGGAGATTGAAGGCTTATAGCCGAAGTGTACCGAACTATTACTACAACTTCAATAGCAACGTCTCGGTCAATGGTGTAAGTTTACAGCATACTCGCAGCTTTAATACTATCTTCAAAAAGAAAGAAATCAAAGATTTACCGATGGGTATTTCGAGCAAAAAAACAGAAAGTAAACTCGTCAGTCAAAGTAGGCCTTAACTTACTCAAGAGGTTTATAATAAACTATCGAAAGGCGTGGTTGCATTTTAAACATCGTAGTTTCTACTCCCTCATAGATATTTTCGTTGGTCGAAACCAAGTAATGTCCTTCGATAATATCCACCAACGTCAACAAAGGCGAATAGAATGTAATACCTATTTCGTGGGCATTTTTATCTTTTACGTTTGAATCAATAATATCAAGCTGGTAGTTTTGAAAAGGCAAATAATTATTTCCAAGCACATCGGGCATTGGGTAAGTTAGTCCCTTCCATTGTAAAAGATACGGGTGAGACGCCATGCTTACCAAAAAATGTAGCTGTTCGGCTTTTTCGTTTCTACTCAATAATTGCTTAAAAGTCGTCCACGGATTTTCAGCATCATTGTATATTTGCGATTGCATCAAAAACTCTTGATAAGTACTATCCCAAACGTATTTTTCCCAACGAGATTGCGAGTCTTTTGTTATAACTATTCTGAAAGCGAGTCTTATTTGTGCTTTTGCCATTGTTTGATAATTTGTAAGAAATTCTACTATTAGATATAAATATAAAAAGAAATGATGGAGGTATAATTTCTCCATCATTCTAAACTCTTATTACTAATCAAAATCAAATCAACCTTTTACATAAATTGTATGTGTAAGCACATACCCCGCCGAAACACTTCCTGTAACGGTTGACATTTCGTTGGTTACACCATCACCAAATACATTGTCTTTCGCATTAGATGTATCGGCTTGCCCTTTACTTGCATACACGCCTTGTGCATAGACTACCTTACTCACATCTTCTGGAAATGCAATTTGCGTAACCAACAACGAAGTACCAGAGCTATTATAAACGTGTACGTGAATATGCGGAGCTCTACTCGAATACCAACCTGGATAAATACTTGTCCAAGCGGCCATACCATTGGCATCGGTTGTTTGGCGACCACGCAAGAAATTAACCGAAGTATAATTAGTTGACTGCATCTGCGTGCCACCATACTGTGAGTAATTCCCGGCAGCATCACAATGCCAAATGTCAACAATTGCCCCTTTGATTACGGCACAACTGGCATTCACATTTCGGATATAAACTTTGATTGTTAGCGGAGTGCCAGTACGGTCAGATACTATATTAGTGGTTGCATAAGAAGCAGGCGACTTTGTAGGAAAAGGGCCTTCAGTCTCAGAGTTTGTTACTGAGCAACTCGAAGGTGTAACGGTTGGGTCAGAACTAATAGTTGTCCCAGTAGTAGTTGTTGTATCAGCAACCACTTCATCTTTCGAGCAAGCACTTAATGCTGGAATAACAGCAAATAAACCCAATGAGCCTAAGCCTCTTTTGATAAAATCTTCTCTTTTCATGATATTATAGAATTTATTAGATAATGTTTTGAGCAAACACTCTAAACTTTTATTAGAAAACTGCCTTTGTTAAACTTACAGACGCAAGTTTAATTATAAAAGTTGTTCATCATCTAAAGTATGAGGTAAAGAGGGTATTTTCTGCGGTAAACTAAGCGGGTATTTCAAAAATCAAAAGCATAGCATCGTTTGAAAGTGCTTCAAACTCAATTTCTTCGGCATCCCAAATGGCTAAACCATCACGGGCTTCCATGAGTTTATTATCCACTTCAAATGCTCCTTCTATCACAAAAACATAAAGATAATTCCTTGCATTTTTTACTTGAACAACACCTTCTTCTCGGCCATCGTATTTTCCAAAATAACCAAAAGCGTTTTGTTGAACTGATGAAAAAATCGGTAGCAGTTCGTTGCGTTTTTCGATGTCAATATCAACAGAAATCGTTGATAAACTGACGCTATTTTCTTTCTCAATCCAAATTTCAAGGTAGTTTATCAGTTCACTTTCATACGGATTTAGCACTTCATATTCCATCTCTGCTTCGGCCGAAAAAATTTGCAATTTTCCTGCCTCCAAAAAATCGTGATAGCCCACACTATTCTTAAATTCGATTCCTCCGACTAACGGCAAAATCAATACTTCAGTTGGTTTTTCGACCTGCATTTTCATACCACAGCCCGCCGCCAGAGTATTATCATTGAAAACCCTTAGTTTCCCAATGTGTTCTTTGTTTGGGTCTTGAAAACTACCAAATTTGAATGAATGAAGGCTACGAAACCAAGACAACTCGGTTTTGCCTCTTTGGGCTGAAAGGAATATTTTTGCTTCGTTTTGTGTCATAGTTATTCAACTAAAATTAGTTTACAAATCCATAAGGTCGGGTTTACAAACCCGACCCTATAAAAGAGGTTTCATTATTTTCCAAAATTCTCAAAGAAAGTCTTTTCGTAACTCACACCAATCGGTATTTCTTCTTCACCAATCGAAATGATTTTATTTCGCACATTTTCTATGCGAGCAAAAGGCACAATAAACGACCGATGTACCCGCATAAACGCCTTTTTAGGGAGTTTTTCGAGCATATTTTTCATAGTCATTCGGGCAACAACTGGTTTTGAGTTTTCGATATGAATTTTCAAATAATCATCTAATCCTTCGATAAACAGAATATCAGTCAGCGGAATTTTGTGCAAACGATAATCTGCTCTTATGTATAGATAAGACGGTGTTTCGGCATCGTTTGGTTGCTGAATCTTGAAATACTCGTGAGCTTTGTTAGCTCCTTGCAAAAATCGCTCAAACGTAAAGGGTTTTAACAAATAATCTATGGCATTCAGATTAAAACCTTCAACAGCATATTCGCTGTATGCAGTAGTAAAAATAACCATTGTGCTTTGGGTAATGCTCCGAAACAACTCAATGCCCGTCATGGATGGCATATTTATATCCAAAAAAAGTAAATCAACTGGATATTCTTCCAAATATCTGAGAGCTTCTTTGGGCTTATGAAAAGTCTTTTCTAAGCTGATAAAATCAACTTTCGCACAGAAACTTTCTATCACTTTCAAAGCAAGAAGTTCGTCGTCGATGGCAATGGCTTTTATCATGAATTGGTTATTAGTGAACTGCGGGGCCGCCCGTGCGGTTATTGGTAAACTGGTACAAATATTTTGCCTTTCTTTAACTACAAAACAATCGAAAGTTCGACCAAATACTGCTCTTCTGTATCATAAATCGAAAGTTTATATCTTTTGGAATAAAGCAATTCGAGGCGATTTCGAGTATTTTCTACGCCCAAACCACTTTTATTTTCTTCCGAAATATGCACGGCTACTTTCCTATTAAAAACATTCAAAAACAAGGCTTCGTCAGTAATATCAATCTTAATTTTTATGTGAGAATCTTCTTCGGCATTGATGCCATGCTTGAAGGCATTTTCGATGAACGAAATCAAAATCAATGGAGCAATTTGTTTTCCGTTAGTCGTGCCATTTATTGAAAATTCAAGCGAAATGGATTCTCCAAAGCGAATTTTCTGTAAATCTATGTAGTTTTTTATGTAAATAATCTCTTTTTCGAGCGATACAAAATCGGTCGTAGCTTCGCTCAAAACGTATCGCATCATGCCCGAAAGTTTCACGACTGCCGTAGGCGTTTCGTCGGATTTCATGATGGCCAACGAATAAATACTATTGAGTGTATTGAACAAAAAATGCGGGTTGATTTGTGCCTTTAGGTAAGATAACTCGGCATTCATTTTTTCACGTTCGGTTTGCTGCCAACGGGTACTTACTCGCAAAATCAATGAGAAAAAAATCACCACCAAAAACGGAAATATTTTTTGATTGACATCAATAAATACATCGCCTTCGGGTTGATGCTGAGGTGGTTTTTCGTGCGGTGGTGGAGCAGGTCTTTCCCCCGAATCGAACATTGGTGGAGGTGGAGGAATTGATTTACTAAGCATTTCATGTGGCGAACGATTCAAAAAATCGCTTTGCTCAATAATAAAACTCCCCGACCGCCTAAATGCCAAATAGACTAAAACAATGGACAGAAAGTACAAAATATACCTTTTTGAAAAATATAACTTCGGAACAAGAATATAGTAATTGAAGTAAAAAATGAGAATCAATAAGCCATAACCTAAAAACTCTCGCCCCGCCAAAGGGTTGAAAAGTTCCTTGGATTTCCCTTGAAAAAACGGAATAAACGCCAACGACAAAAAGCCTAAGCAAGCAATTATATGTATCAGTATTTGGCGAGTCCTGTCCTTCATTCTCAATAATTTTGAACGAAAATAAGAGATAAAACCAAGTAATTGATAAGTTTTGAGGAGTAAACGCCTTTTTTGTCGGAGAATGGTTATTCTCTAAATAGTTTTTTATCGGCATAAAATGTACCGAAAGGCACAAATGAAGCCAAAAATGCCAAAACAGCTTTCTTCAACGACCATTTGTATTGAATAACTACCAAAGCTAAAAGCACCACATAGGCAATGAAAAGCACACCGTGGGCCATACCCACAAAATAGTTTGGTTTAGGAAAACCCAACATATACTTGAGTGGCATCGTAATTCCGAAAAGTATAAACGAGCATCCTTCTAAAAAAGCTACAACTCTGAATTTATCTAAAGTGGTTTTAAACATAAATCTTTGGTTTTTGACAAAGATACGAGATTTGCGAATTGAGCGTTGAGATTTTCTCGGAAGGTGAACATTTTATCGTTTTTTTTGTTAGCTAAACTGTGGGGTGAAGTTAAAATTTGCCCTAACAAACACTTAAACCATCGAAAATAAATAGCATGATTGCCATCATAATAGGTACTAACCGTCAAAACTCGCTTTCAAAAAAAGTAGGAATCAATTACCAAAATCTTTTAAAATCGCTCGGTCAAGAAAGTCAGATTGTTGATTTAGCTGAACTCCCAGCCGATTTTGCCTTTTCAGCATTGTATCAAAATTCGGGTAAAAACGAGGCTTTCAATGAGTTTCAAAAAATAGTTGATGAAACCAAAAAATTTGTATTTATTGTACCCGAATACAACGGGTCGTTTCCTGGGGTTTTGAAAACTTTTTTTGATGGCCTACGATACCCCGATAGTTTCAATAACAAAAAAGCAGCTTTGGTCGGAATCTCAGCAGGAATGTTAGGCAATGCCGTAGGACTTGGACATTTGAATGATATTTTAAGCTATATGGGAACTGACGTGCTGGGTTTACGCATGAAATTTGGCAACATGAAAGCCCATTTCAACGGCGAAGAGTTTACGTTTGAGGTCTATCGAAATTTTCTCGAAAAACAAGCGAAAGCTTTGATTGCGTTTTGAAATAGTGGGCAATGAGCAATTCTCAGTAAGCAGTCAAAACTAATAACCAATCAACCAATAACTGATACCAAACCATGCAAGCACCGCCACCGTGGAAACTCAAGGGTAATGGATACATTTTTCTTTATCATTTCCCGAAATCGTTTGTTGAAAAGCTTGGATTTCTGACTGATTATCAAGCTGATAGATTCAACGGTGATTTTGTAGGTACGGTTATGTTGGTTGATTATACAACTTCAGCCGTTGGGCCATATCACGAACTTTTGTTTGTGCCAGGAAGATTGAATTTTGATAAGAAGAAGATTTTCTCGATTTCAAAAATCTATGTTTCGAGTCAAGAGAGCGTAGATAATGGCATTGCCAACTGGGGAATTCCAAAAGAGTTAGCCGATTTTAAAATCACAAAACCAACAACCAAAGAAACAATTGTGGAAGTATTGATTGAAGGTAAAACTTTCTTTAAAGTACATCTGAGAGACGGTTCGTTCAAATTTCCGATTACTACTAAATTTTTTCCGCTGAAGCTCGCCCAAAAACTCGGCAATGATTTATTGATAACCAATTCACCCGCAAAAGGCCAAGCATCGTTTGCCAAATTGCTCAATATTGAAATTGATTCTTCTCACTTTCCTCCTATTTCTCAGCTAAAACCTTTGTCTATCTTGGCCGTTAGCGACTTTGAAATGGAATTTCCGCACCCCGAAATTACCAAAAACTATTTTTAGTTTTTACCGATAATCAATTGCTTAACATAGGAAAAAACAATAAATTTGGACTAAACCCTATTTCAAAAGCAATGATTTCTGTAATTTTAGTAGATGATGAAACCGAATGTTTGGATATTCTGGAAGCAGAATTGAAGCGTTTCTGCCCTGATTTTCAGATTCTACAAAAGTTTGATAATCCGATTGAGGCCGTAAATTTTATTAATCAAAATACTTTTGATGCCCTCTTTTTGGATATTTCTATGCCCCTACTCAATGGTTTCGACTTACTGAAACAAGTTTCGAATATTGATTTCGATGTGGTTTTTGTTACTGCCTACGACAATTTTGCTTTGAAAGCTTTTGAGTTTTGTGCCGTTGATTATTTGGTAAAACCCACTACCAAAGAAAGCCTTTTGCGAGCCACCGAAAAGATAAGAAGTAAGCAAAAAAGCATTAATATGAAGCAAAACATTACACTTTTGCTGGCCAATATGCAAAAAGATATTCAGAAACGGCAGCAAGTAGCAATCCCGACTTTTGAGGGTTTGGAGTTTGTGAATATCCAACAGATTTCTTACGCCAAAGCTGATGGAAATTACACTACGATTGTGCTACAAAACCAAGAGAAAATTATGATTTCGAAAACCCTCAAAGAGTTTGAAGGAATCTTGAATGACTCAATTTTTGCCCGAATCCATAATTCATATTTGGTAAATCTCGAACACGTGCGAAAGTACATCAAAGGCGATACTGGCTCGGTGATTCTGAACGATGGAACAACCTTGCAGGTTTCGAGGGCCAATAAAACAAAGTTGATGAGCATGGTAAAATTTGGAGCATGAAAAAAAGCATTTTCATACTACTTTTTGGGGGCTTTTGCTTGCCTGTACTCGCTCAGAAAGCGATTGAAATTGATAGTGATCTTCAGAAAAAAGAAATCATTGATTTATCAAATCAAACGCTCTTTTTATTGGATTCTACCCCAAAAAAAACGATTGATGAGATTAGAAAAAGTCAATTTCATAACTTCAAAAAACTGCCCAATTTTACGCATACATCAAGATATTCGGCTAATATTTGGCTACGATTTCAGTTAGAAAACCCTTCAAAAACAGATACCTTAAAAGCTCTATTTTCGGCAGGAAGTAGCTTTCAAACTTCAATTTACTCGTTTGATAATCAAACACTTACAAGTAAACTAACTACTAACAAGCTATTACTCGACCACCAACGACCTTTTCGATTCGATGGGCAGTTTTTACCGATTAGCATTCCTCCCCAAACTATTTATACTTTTTATGTTGAAATCAGCAATTTCTCACTTAAAAAAATACAAATTTCACCCGTAATAGTTTCTTATGGTTGGGAAGCAAAAAAGAAGGAAGCCGACCTCTACGAAAATCGTTTTGCAATAGCTCTTAACTATTCTTTTATAGCTATTTTATTGTTTTTAGGACTCTTCACTTTGCTGCAATATTTGCTCAATCGTCAGCGGTATATTTTGTATTATTCACTGTATCTTTTTGCGATGTCGGCCTTCGGTATTTGGGGGTTTGAGCATTCCTCGTACGTAGTTTATGTGATGAAATTCTTTCCGTTTTTGATTGATTCTCTTCGGCAAAACTTCTATGTTTTGTTGGCTCAATATTGTTATTTTTTGTTTATCGGCGAGTTTTTGGCCTTTACGCACTCGCATCCACGAATTGGCAAAACGATTAGCTTTTTGCTCAAAAGTATTGTTGTTTTGATTGTTGTAGAATTACTTTTCACACTCGTACTAAAACGTTATGATTGGGAGGTTTATCTCAGTATTTTCACGCAAATTTATTTATCTGTTTTTGGTTTTTTGGTACTATTTTATGTCTATCAAATCAAGACTAAATTGGCTTTTTATATCAAAATTGGTAGCACATTCTTGCTTTTGGGCGGAATTTTTGGTTTTATTTCGAGTTGGATGCAGTGGATTCCGCAAAGCTCCGATTTACTCGACCACTACCCCAATGTTTTTTTTAATACCTGTATTTTGCTCGAAATTTTGTTTTTTTCGATGGGTTTGGCTTATAAATCAACCGAAATTATTCATCAGAAAAACGATTTAGAACAGGCCGTTTCACTTTCCGAACTCAATACACTTCGTTTGCAAATAAACCCACATTTTCTGTTTAATAGCCTTAATTCTATCAAAAGTTATATCATCAAAAACAAAACCGATGAAGCGGCAGATTATTTGACCGATTTCTCGACGCTCATTCGGTCGATTTTGCAGAAATCAAAAGAGCAAGTTGTTACGTTCAAAGAAGAACTCGACACGATTTTGCTTTATACAAAACTCGAACAGCTACGTTTTCAGAAAAAATTTGACTTTGTTTTTGAAATTTCGCCCGAAATCGACACCGAAAATATTATGATTCCCGCCCTTCTTCTTCAACCTTACATCGAAAACGCCATCAAACATGGTTTAGCTAATAAAAATGAGAAAGGAACTTTAAGTTTGATTATCAATGACTTAGAGGAAAGTATTGAGATTTTGATTGATGATGATGGTATTGGAAGAAAACACGCCACTGAATTAAAAAGTAATTCTGACGGACATCAATCAATGGGTTTAAAAATTAATGAAGAACGCCTAAAACTCCTCAACAAAATCCACGGTTGGAATATCCGCTGCCACATCATGGATAAATTTGATTCTGAAAACAAGCCCATCGGCACAAAGATTATCCTCACGATTCCGAAATAAGGCTTACCAATTTTCATCAATTTTGTGCAAGTTATCAACTCGTAGCCACCAGTTACTCATTGTGGCTTGTGGTTGTGTGTAGGTTTTAAGAGTTTTGGGCAAATCTTAAAATTCTGAAACCATGAAAAAAATATTATTCTTTCTCTTTTTCACACAATCGCTCATAGCACAAGTTGCTACACTTCCCAACTCAATAGGCATTGGTACTGGCATTAATTCGAGCATTCCGCTACACATTAATAAAAATGGTGAACTTGCCAGATTTCAAGGAACAAGCCCATATATCTCACTATTTGATGGCCTTAATATGAATGGCTACCTTCAAGCCATCAATAATACATTTGAGATAGGTTCTAAAAACAATTATGATTTGAATTTCTTTACGGGTGATGCTCAAAGATTGAAGATTTTTGGCGATGGGACGGGTATTACAGCTTATTCGAGATTTAATATGGGTGCTGGTATGAATCTGGTTGGAGCCATGCGAATGGCAGGAAACACTGGTGCTTTAGGAGATGTACTGATGTCGCTCGGCAACGGAACACCCGTATGGAGTAGTGTAAGCCAAAACCCGCAGGTTGGGTTTTCGGCCTATTTAAAAGTAAATAAAACACTATTAAACGCAACCGAACATTTAATTGATAATTATAACGAAAACTTTGATGATGGGAATAATTTTAATCCTACAACAGGGCAGTTCACTGTACCTTCTTCTGGATTATATCAATTTTCATTAAATCCTCTATTTAGTAATGGGCCTACTACTTCAAGTATAGCTGTCATTGTGAGATTAAAAGTCAATAATACTATGCGTTTTCAAAGCGAATCATTAATTAATATTGATTCAAGTTTTGGTAGTAGTGTAAATTCAACATTTTTGGCAAAACTTACTCAAGGAGATGTTGTTACCTTTGCTCTCTTCCAAAGTTCTGGCAATACTCAAACACTGGCATCTTACAGTGCAAACTTACTATTTTCGGGATATAAAGTTTACTGAAGACATGAAAAAAATACTTTTTTTACTACTCATTTCATTGAATAGTTTCGCCCAAACCTTCACTGCCGAAACTGGCTATTTGTATTTGGGAGAAAAAGACACCGAAATGAATGGCGGGATGGAAATCAAATCGGGAATTATCAAGAAAAACGATAAGATTGATATTTATGCTCCATCGGGTAGAAAATTTACGGCAACCATCACCAAAATTTCGGGCAAGGGCAATCAAGAAGTAAGCCAAATAAAAGCTGGTGAATACGGTTATTTTGATTTAAAATTTACCGAAAACCCTTCAACGGGTAAAGATTACGTCAATAAAGGATTCAAGGTATATCCTGCTGGTTTTCAAGCAAATACAACCGCCATGAAAGCCGAAACTGATGCTAAACTGGCCGCAAGTGTAAATTTCAAAACCACGCTCGATGGCAAGCCTTTTCGTGGAAAAACTACTTACAAAGGAGCTTCTTTGTGGCGAAAAGGAATCAAAAATTACATCAATAAACCGTACTTACAACTACAATTTGGTTGTGTTGATTCGCCCGATACTCGAACGCTAACAGTTCAGGTTTTCAACCCAAAAGAATCTACCGCAAGCTATACGGCCAAAGACATGGAAGTAAATTTCTCAGGAACAGTCGATGGAAATTCGGCAAATACTACAATTTTTGGTTTTGTAAATGGCAAAACAACGCCAAATTTCACGCTTGAAATTACGAAGTGGCAAACATCAGGTAACAAAGCGATAATTTCGGGCAAAATTTATGGAGAATTGCCCGAAGTAAAGATTTTAGGGCGTTCGACCAAAGTGAATCGTTTTGAAAATGGTATTTTTGAAAACATTGAAGTAGAAATCTTCAACGACCAAGCCGATTTGAAAGAAATGATGAAGGCCGCAGGTGGCGGCGGATTATTGAAAAATTGAAACTATCCCGAAGTGATTTGACTTTCGGCTAAATCACTTCGGAAGTTTGTTCATTTATCTATTCGAGTAGAAACCTTATCAACGATAAACCACCAATCATTTATTTTGATGAGATTGAAGTAGTCAATAAACAAAAACTTTGGTGTTTCGATTTCGGTTTTAGCATTGGCAATATTCCCTTGAAAATCAATCATTTTGATTCTTGCCTCAACGCCACTTTCTTTGGCATGAGGTTTAAATCCACTTAAATATTGGGTTCTGTCAACGTTTCTAAAAATCCCATCTCGATAGACTTTCAAGTGGCACGAGGCGTGCATGGCTTTTCCAACTTTTGTTGTATCGCCCGTCATCCAGCCCTCAAAATACGTATTAATGGTTGTTTCTATTCCTTGACGGTCGTTGGTTTGGGCATTTGCCCCAAAAATTGTTAAACAGATAAAGGTAGTTGTAATGATAGCTTTTTTCATAATTATTGTTTTCAAACTTTGATGCGATACTTTTCTAACAACGCTCAAAAGCCTTTTTTTATTTAAGAGCCTAACATTATTCAATCTTAACTCAGGTGCTTACTCGCCCAAATCAACAACACATTTTTCTCTTTCGGAAGTTCTAATTTAGTAATGATATTTGTTCGATGCCCCTCAACAGTTTTTTCAGAAATAAATAGCATTTCGGCTATTTGCTTCGAAGTTTTTTGTTGAGCGATAAGCTCAAGAATCTTCTTTTCGGTAAAGGTTAACTTGCTTAAACCATCATTTTCTGATGAACTATCTATTAATAAATCGTTTTCGAGATTTTTACTGATATACTGATTTCCTTTCTTTACGGCTTCTAAACACAACTGTAGTTCATCTTGGGCATTTTCTTTCAGGATATAACCAGATACTTCAAATTGATTTGCCTTCTTAAAAACCGTCATTTCTTTATGCATGGTCAGCAAAATCACTTTGGTTCTGAGCTTTTGGCGATACACTTTTTCGAGCACTTCGAGGCCGTCCATTCCAGGCATATTGATGTCGAGAATGGCAATATTAGGCTGATGCGTATGGATTAGATTATAGGCTGTAATACCATTTGAGCAAATATCTTCTACTTTGTAACCCAGCGATTCTACAAAACCTTTTGTTCCCATGAGTGTAAACGGATGGTCATCGGCAATGAGAATTCTCATGATTTTTTGGGTATGTTTATCGTGATAACTGTGCCTTCTGCTGAAGAACTAATATTTGCTTCGCCACCTATCACACGGCTACGCTCAATAATATTGTGCAGGCCGAATGCTTTTCCACTATTGAGGGCTTGCTTTACATCGAAGCCTTTACCATTATCTCTGATTTCGATAACGATTTTATCATTTCCTTCCACAACTGTTATTTTCGCTGCATGAGCTTTGGCGTATTTAATGATATTTGTGAGTGCCTCTTGGATAATTCTATAAATCTGCAACTCATCGGCAGAGGTGAGTAGCCCCGTATATGTAATATCGGTACTAATAAAAAAGCTATTTTGGTTCTGAATTCGCTCAACTAATTGTTCAACATTAGGTACCAATCCAATCTTATCAAACATCACAGGATGAAGGTTTCGGCTAATGCCACGAATATCGTTGATGATAGTATCTATCTTTTTGTTTACGACCGACAAATCTTGACTAAAAATAGACTTCAAATTGAGTAGTTCGTGGCTGATACTATCGTGCAAATCGCTGGCAATGCGTTTGCGTTCTTCTTCGGTATTTTCGAGTAGTTGTTTCGTAAAGTTCATGCTGTTTTCTTTTTGTTGTTTTAAGTTTTTCTGAACTTGCAATAAATACAAAATCATACCTGCCAATAATAAACCTAACAGCGAACCCGAAAGAATATAAATAAATGTATTCTTTTTAGCAATTTCAATTTTTTGTTTACTAATTTCTTTTTCTTTTTTCTCTGTTTGATATTTCTTGTCGAGTTCTTTTACGGTGGCTCTGAATTTGAAAGCAGAGAGACTATCCTCAACAGATTGCAATTTGAATTGATAATCGAACGCATCCTTAAAGTTTTTCTGATTTAAAACCTGATCTCTCAAAATTTGGTAGTACACTCTCAACGAAACAAAATTTTTCTCTTTTGTTAATCTCGGAATCAAACTTTCATATTGCTCTACATTGGCAGAACCCTTTCCAACCGCTACTTCATAGTCAGATAGGGCTAATTCATAATGTTCTTTTGCCGTCAAATCGGAGGTATTTTTATATAAATCTTTAAATTCATCAAGTATTCGTTTCGCTTCTTTTATTTTATTTTGTTTTAATTGTTGTCGAACTTTGTATGAATAAATCATCATTTTGTATTCTGGTGTGATGCTTTTAAATTGATTGGCAATGTTTATAACAGTATCTGTACAAGGGATAAAGTTTTGATGGTTCATATCAAGATAAATTGCCAACCTATTACCTCCAACAGCAAGAATCGAAATGGTATCTTTACTCAATAATGCTAAATTATACGCTTTTAAGTTAAGTTTTAAGGCCTCATTATATTCGCTCGAGACTTTATATAAGCCCGAAATGGCATCATACGAACATGCCTGCATACCAATATCTCCAACCATTTCAAAAGCTTTTTGAGCTTCTAAACCAGCCTCAATACTTTGCTTGTGTCGGCCTTTATTCATGTAGGCAACTGATAAAATATAATATGAGAAACCATTATTAAAGGTAGTATTGTAGTCAGTAGGTTTTACAATACCTTTCGTAAGAAAATAAATGGAACTATCCATATCGTCTTTGTCGTAGTATATTCGACCGAGATAGTAATACAATTCAGAAAGGTATTTGGCAGCTATTTTTTTCTCGTATGTATTTAAAAATTTTATATTTTGCTTGGTAAACGCTGTGTTATGTTCATAGTTATCATAATAGGTTTTTGCAACAATACAATACAATCTGGCCGCAGAATCAATCTTGCCCTGATTAATATAAAAGTTAATTTTATCAGTATAAGTTTTCGAATATTTTTTGTCAGATAAGTTTTTAGTATCACTTAAATAGCGTTCAAAGCTATTCAATTTTTCTTCTTTTGGCTTACCGAAATGTATAGTTTCTTGGTCGTTTTTGTTGGTACAACACCACAAACAAATACTTAAAAATGCTAAACTAATTAATCTAATTTTCATTTTACTTCGGAAGTTACTTACTTTATATCAGAACAAAATTATTGAAAATAAATATATTTAACGGCACATCGTCAAAAAACAGGGGTTTCCCCTTGTATCAAGCAAAAAGCAATAATTTTAACTTTGCAAAGTAAAACATACCAAACAAAGTTGACTAAAATACTTACCAAAGGGTATTTTTTGTACTTCGCATTTTACTTAGTTTTACAAGCCTAATTACAAAACCACAATGAAACCACATTTTTTGAGCAAAAAACTGCTTTTTTTAAGCTGTTTTTTCTTGAGTACATTTGTTTTTGGTCAAACAGTTCACTATGATTTGGCCCTCATCCGAAAACACTTGACCACTGCCGATGGTCTAAGCGATAGCCACTTGAATACAACATTCATCGACTCACAAAAAAAAGTATGGCTGCTAACCAACAACAAGATTGGCTTACTGGAAAATGGCAAAATCAAAAATTTTGAATTTGCAAATGCCTATTCAAACAAGGGCTTCAATGCTGCCATAGAAGATGCCAAAGGAAATTTTTGGCTAACTGAAAACTTTGAATGGTATTATCCATTTAATGTGCAGCGTTGTGTTATCTTCAATCCTATCAATAAATCTTCAATTTCAGTTGAAAAATACATTCATAAAAATATAGCTATTCACTCGGTCATAGCTGACCACAACCGACAAATTTATATCAGTACTAAAACTGGACAAATCTATCGTTTTGATGTGAAAAGCAAACATCTCCAATTACTCGCAACTCTATCAAAAACACCAATAAAACTGCTTTATGCAGGCACAAAAGGCATTATTGCGGGTATCGAACAAGATTCCAGAAAAGACACACAACTCATGCAACTCAATTCGGAGGGTAAGATTATGAGCCAAGAAAGCCTTCAAAGCAAGTTCGTAAGGTCAATTTTAGAATTCGATAATCGCTTATTTTATGTACTCATGGGCGAAGGCTTTATTGAATTAAAAGCATTCGGTAGTAGGCTCGTCAAACGCTTTTCGGTTTCAAAAGATAGTTATTTATCCAATATTATTTACGATAAAAACAAAGATTTCCTTGTCGTAAATCAGGGAAATACTCTTGATTTTTTCAACAAAGATTTTATTTTATTGAAAAGGGAAAAATTCGATTTTTTGGTTCATGATATAGTCAGCGATAACAAAGGAAACTTATTTCTGACAACCAACAACGGTGTGTATATAATCCGATTGATTGAGCAAAAGATTAAGACGTTTTTGAAGAATAACCAACCCGATAAAATCAACGACAATTATTCTTGTAGAGCGATTCTGAAAATAGACCAAGAAAATCTGTTGGTAAATACTAACAAAAGAAGACAAATAATTAACCTAAAAACGGGTACAATAAGAGCTTTACACGATTTCAGTAACCAAACAGGAACTGATTATCGTTTTGTGTTGTCGGTTTTGAAAGATAAAGATGGTGATTTATTATTTGGTGAAAATGCCTTAGTAAAAACCGATTTAAAACAAAACAAAGACATTACACTATGCCGCTTAGACAGCACCAAAATTTGGTCGATTGCCCAATACAAAGGCGGTTTTCTTTTGGGACTCGAAAAGAAAGGAATTATTTATTTCGATAAAAAAAGCAAACAAACAAAACAATACACCAAAATTGACCCAACCCTAAAAAACTCAATCATCTATGATTTTTTTGTAGTTAACGAAAACGAGGTTTTGGTAGCTTCAGAGGCTGGTTTGTATCGGTTCAGCAATAACGAGATTTTTGAGAAAGTAAAGTTTCCGAAAGAAACTAATACTCAAATGACTTGTTTTTCAATAAAAAAAGACAAAAAACAAGCCAATCAACTATTAATTGCCAGTATCAGTGGCATTTGGATTTATGATTTAACGAAGCAGTCGGTCAGTCCTTTTGTTCAAGACCTTGACTTCCAGAGTAGAAAATATTTATCGGCCTATCGCACTAATAATGGCGTTTGGGCAAGTTCAGACAATGGTATTTGGCACTTTGACGATAAGGGTATTTTACTGAAAATCTATACCGAAACCGACGGACTCACTACCAAAGAATGTAACCGACTATCGCACCATCAAGACGATGACGACATTTTGTATTTTGGTGGAATAAACGGTCTAAATGTGCTCAACCCTTCCAATTTTTCGAGTAAAAAAGAAAAACAATTTGATATAAAAATAGATGCCATTTACACATTTGAGGGGCTTTCTAAAAACCGAGAATTGAATAATTATGATGGTTCAGTCTTAAACCTAAGCCGCAATGAAAGTAGCGTAGAATTAATTCTTTCGTACGAAGATTTCAAGTATGATTGTACCAAGAAATATTATTATCGAAGTGACAAATCGGTTGTGAGCGAGTGGCTACCACTCACCGAACGAACCTTATTGCTCAATAATATAGACCACGGAACAACGAATGTAGAAATCAGGGTTGTTAGTTGCGATAATTTTACGGAAGCACGTATTCAGAAGCTATCCATCAATCGTCAAAAACCTTTGTATCTGGAGTGGTATTTTTTCCCGATCATCTCAATTTTTATAGGTCTTTTGGTTTGGGGAGTTATCAAGTATTCGACGTATCAGCTTCGTATGCGAAACGAACTTTTGCAAAAGAAAGTTGACGAGCAAACACACTCGCTCAAGGAAAGTTTGACCCTCAAAGAAACCCTTCTTTCGCTTTTGGTACATGATGTACGTTATCCTATTCAGAGCTTTTATGATATTTCTAAAAAACTGGCCTACCTTACCCAAAAAAATGACCAAGAAAGGCTTTTTCTGCTCGGAAAAGAAACCGAAAACAAAAGTAGAAAAGTCTTGTGGCTCATTGACGAGCTGGTTTATTGGGTGAAAAGTACTAATAAAAACTGGGAATTGAACCTTTCGGAAAGTAATTTGGGGGAGCTTCTAAGACAAATTTTTGATATTTATGCCGATGAGTTGAAAGAAAAATCACTGACGTTTGAAATCATCAATGCTGAAACAAACGCTAAAATTGATTACAGTTTGTTAGTGATTATCCTCCGAAATTTACTCTTCAATTCGATAGTTCATTCAAAGCCACAGTCTCAAATTAGGATTTTAATTTCTGAAACAAAGAACAACTTTTTTTTAGAAATCGAAAACCAAAAAGGGGATGAAAACCGTATGTTACACGAAGGCTTAGGACTTGGTCTAACTTTACTGCTTCCACTTTTAGAAAAAGCAAGTATAAAATTGGACAAGCTGGAAAGCGAAGAAACCTTTACAGCAAAACTACAACTCGCCAAAACTACCTAAACACGAATGAGACACTACAACTGCTTAGTATTGGAAGATACGCTCAGCGACCAATTGGCGATTGAGATGGTTTTAGACCAATTTACTGAAATCCATTCTACTTACGTCAATACGCCAAGAGGATTTTTGCAGGAACTATCAAAGCAAAAATATCAGATTTTTATTGTTGATATAATGCTTCAAGATAGGCTCACGGGCATTGATTTGATTCACTCAATCACTGATACTTCAGCATGGGTCATTATCTCGAGTTCGATGGATAGTAAAGATTATTATGAGCAGTATAAATCATTGAAATTCAATAAGTTTTTTATCAAAAAACCTATTGATGAATTTATATTTAAGACCAATCTTGAATCGTTTTTGTTTTCAAGACAGGAACAAAAAATGACGGGTGCCGAAGAGTATTATATTATGCTCAAGCAGGGAAACTATGTTTATAAAGTAGCTTACAACGAGATTATTCTTATCGAAACTGCCGACCACGCCACTACGGTTTACACCGAAAAGAGCAAATATACTACTTACACATCTCTGAAAACATTTGAAGATTTATTAAAAGAATTTTACTTTGAAAAAGTAAATCGAAATTCGTTGGTAAACATGACAGCCGTAAAGCGAATCAATATCAAAGAAAATTACCTTGAAATTGATAAACATCAGATTCAAATAAGTCGTAGCAATCGACAGTCGTTCATTGATCGATTTATTGATAGAGCTGTGTAGGGCAAGATGGACTTAATAGGCTTTCTAATAACGAGTTACTGGCTAAACAGTAACGGTCTTTTATGTTGCCCAAAATAACCAATCACGTAATAAATAGTACCATTCACGTAATAAAATCTACCATTCACGGTGTAGAAACTTTACGGATATTGTTTCGTCTCAAATTGTTGTGAACCTTTGTATTTACGAAGTCCCGACAAAATTGCATGAAACAATTCAACTGTTTGGTTTTAGAGGATTCTCTAAGCGACCAATTATCTCTTGAGATGATTTTGAATCAATTTCCAGAAATTGAAACACTCTATATAAGCAACTCTAAGGATTTCTTGAATGAAGTCTCCAAAAGGCCTTATACGCTTATCATTGTTGATATAAAACTACAAGAATCAATAACAGGTATCGACCTAATGCAATACCTACAAGATGCCTCCACTTGGGTTATTATTTGTAGTGCCTACGAAAGTAAGGTCTATTATAACCAATATAAATCACTGAATTTTACAAAGTTTTATGTGCAGAAACCAGTCGATGAGTTTATCTTCAAAACCCATATCGAATCGTTTCTTTTTTCAAAACAACACGCATAAAATCTCAGTTTCTCAATTTCTTCCAAATACACTCACGTAATAAAATCGACCATTCACGTATAAAACTCTACCACTCACGGTGTAGTTCGTACATGACTATTGCATGTAGGGTTTTGAAAAAGTAATCTTTGCATACATCAAATGCTATTGAGTGAATAGCAAATCTAAAACAGGGGTTTCCCCCTACTCAGTCTAAAAAACCTTCACCATACCTTTGTATTGTGAGACTTTAGCGAAAAAGGGAATTACAAAAAACCAATTCAAAAAATGATTTTAGGCTTTCTTAAAAAGTAGAAAATTATTAATTGAGTAGCCTTTTTTCTGTAAAAGTAAAGATTTAGCCGAATATACTATTTAAAAAATCGCTGTATGAAACGTAACTCAAGAGTAATTAAACCACAAGAACACGACAAGGTAATCTACATCAAACATCTCGGGCAAGAACCTTACAACGAAGTAAAGTTTGACTGCGGAAAAAAGCTAATAGTTAGCTATAGTCTTAGCTATTGGCAAAGTGTTTTTCAAGATTTTCATCGAATCAACAAGGGGGTACTGATAAATCCTGATAAAGTGATTAGTAAAGCTGGAGTTTTGGAAGTTGAATTATGTGATAATTCAAAATTCACTTATTCTCGACGCAAGCACAAAACTGCATTTTCTTAACATCTACAAATAGTTATACCTATTGTCTTAAATTAAAATACAATGAAAACATCCTTTACATTTTCTAAATTACTTCTGTTAGTACTTATGCTTGGTATATTCTTCTCTTTTGAAGTTTCAGCCCAACAAACTAAAAAAATATCTCTTCAAGGTTTCTTGAAAGACGCCAATGGCAAGGCAGTAGCCGATGGACAGCAATCAATCACATTCAAACTTTATACAGTAGAAGCAGGTGGCACTGCCGAATGGACAGAAGACCAAACAGTCAATGTTTTTGGCGGAGTGTATAGTACACATCTTGGTAAAACCATACCACTTGACAACCTCAACTGGGGGGCTGCTACCTACTACGTAGGTGTAACCGTACAAGGCACAGAGCTTGTTCCTCGTACCGAACTTACTTTTGCACCCTACTCGCTCGGCTCACCCAAAGCCCAAGAAGTTGTTTGCTCAGGTGCAGTGGGAGATATTAAACATTCAATTCTAAACCCTACGCAATTTGCCGCTGTAAATGGCAATTGTTGGGTACCAATGGATGGCCGTGCTTTGGCAGCAACCGATAAATTAAGACAGATTACGGGCATGACAGCCCTACCAAACGGTGGTGGTTTATTCATCAGAAGCCAAGAGTTTGCTAATAGTACGGATTTTGATAATGATAGAAATTCAAGCACTCCTATCGCTTCTTTTCAAGCAGAGAGTTTCAAGGAACACAACCACTATGCAAACTTATCAATTAGTGGAACTGCTTTGTCAAATGGTAGCCACACACACGGTTATAATGACCAGACTTTTAGCTTTGGTTCGTCAAACCACTATGCCCCTTCAGGTGGTGGAGAGGGAAATAAAGATAATGCTCGAACTACTAACTCAGCTGGCGACCACACACACTCATTATCAGGTAGTGCCACAGGTAATACCAACCCTAATGGTGGTACCGAAACCCGCCCAGATAACTTAAACTTCTGGGTGTATATCCGTATCAATTAATAGTATTAGTCAAATCTTAAATTAAAATTTTATGCAAAAGAGAATCCTCTACGTTCTCTTGGGTTGGCTAATGCTGTTTGGTTGGCAAAAATCGTTTGCCCAAGCCGATACGCTCTGTGACCCCAACGAGAATAAAAAAATATTCGGCGAGCTGTATTTCAATTACGGCTCAGGAACAAATGTCTATTCGGCATTTAATCGTTCAACACTGATAGTTGGACAACCTCTGGCCACACGGCAAAATATGCTTTCGCAGAGTTTTCAAGCAGGTTTTGGAGTATATAGTCCGTGGTTTTTACCACCACAACCACCTATTTTGATAGCTACGCAAGGCGATTTTAAAGACAGAATCAAGATTTCGTGGAATGTAAACCCGCTTTCTCCTGCCGCTACGGGCTTTGTTATCTACCGTGATGGCTCATTCATTGCTGATTTAGGCGAAGATGTAAGAGATTACCTTGATTTCAATACGCAAGCAGGAGAATTTTATGAATATAGCATTGTAGCCAAAAACGTATTTGGTGCTGGTAGCCCAAGCAAAGCCGTAGGTTTTGTAAACCCCAATGGTGTTGTGAGTGGAAAGGTTGAAACCAATTCGGGAAATCCAGTACCAGGGGTTGAAGTTCGTCTGACTCCACTCACAGGAAATTCAATGGCTTTTGATGGTGTAAACGATGAACTTTGTGTTACATACAACGATGAATTTCCGACCGATAAATTCACGGTTTCTGCCTACGTAAAACTCGGTGATATAAACAACGAGGGAGCAATCATTGACTGGGGTAGCTCATTAAACAAAAACTGGTGGATTACGACAACACCAAGCAATGAAGCCAAAGGTTATGTTTTTCACATCGGCAATGGCACAGGTAGCGATTCATTAAAGTATTATTTACCCAACTTGCCAACCAACCCATTTAACGTAACCGCTTGGCACCAAGTGACGATGGTGTATAATGGTTCGGCGATGTCGGTAATGGTTGATGGGGTTTTTATTGGAACAAAACCAGCAAGTATCGTCCGTGAAAAAAACTATCTGAATATTGGTAGTAAAATCGGAAACAATGGTTTCTTCAAAGGAAAAATTGATGACATTAGAGTCTATAACCGTCCACTTACTCAGACTGAGGTCAATAATACTAAAAATCGCTCAGTATCAAAATCTGAGTTGGGCTTAGTTTCTTACTGGAAAATGGATGAAGGTATCGGCGTAAAAGTATTCGATAATACAACAATCCCGACAAATGCCAATGTCTATGGAGCAACTTTCTCTTCTGATAAACCAGAGGTTTATAGTGCGGGTATAACCGACGTAACGGGTTATTATGTAATTGACGGTGTAAACTATAGCCAAAACGAAGGTTTTAGAGCAACCCCAATAAAAAACTTTGAGTTTAACTCCGCTCTCGAATTTAATGCTGCTGATAAATCTTATGGTAATCTAACTGATTATGATATGCCTGATACTTCGACTGTTGAGGTATTATTTTATCCATTCGATTTAAAATCTCGTCAAACTGTACTTTCAAAAGGTAACCTTTACGAAGCCTACATTGACAATGGTAAACTTTTCTTAAACCTAAACGGTACTACTACTGATTTGGGAGCAATCAGAGCTAAATATTATCATTTAGCGGTAGCCCTTGACAATGCAGCTGGTAGTGCAAAGGTCTATTTAGAGGGCGAATTGAAAGGAACTGTTTCGTTTGCTGGTACATCCAACTGGCAAAATGGAAGTCCGTGGCTATTGGCTACTAACTCAACTGATGCCGCTACTGGTAAATTTTATACGGGTTTGGTAGATGAGTTTGTTATTTACAAAACAGCATTACCACAAAATACCATTCAAGAGCATTTCGTAGTAGGATTACCTAAAGATTCAACTACGGCACTACAATGGAGTTACTTCGACCTTAATGAAGGAACAGATACAAAGGTTTATGATTATGCTGCCATCAATTTCGGTGCTGCTCTGCCAAGAGAAGGTACTATCACAAAAGCATCTTGGAGCAATAACGCCCGTAGAAAAGAAACGAAACTTCATGAATTTGAGCCAAATGTACGTGTAGTAAACTTAAATACGAGTAATACTGCTGTTGGTAGTATAGATTTTAGAGATGTTTCAACAGTAAATGTCTCTGGATATGTACGTTTTGCTAATACTTTTTGTTTTGAAGAGAATATCGAAGTAAAAGTTAATGGACAAACTCACTTTCCTCCAATTTATACCGATAAAGACGGAAAATGGAGTGCTGATTTTGAGCCAGGTCGCACCATCAAACTTACTGCCGAATACGGTGACCATAAATTTTCTCCAAGTTTCTTCGAAATTCGTAAAATACAAGCACCTAAAGCTGGTATTGTATTCTTAGATAATACAAAACGCACCATAATGGGGCAAGTAGCAGGAAATGATGAGTGTAGAAAATCTATTATCCCAGAAGGAGCAAGAGTTGTTGTGAAGGTAGCAACACTTGATGGTTGTTTTGAACGTACAGATACTCTACGTAACCCAGATGGAAAATTTATTTTTAGAGATTTACCAGCAAGAGCATTTAGAGTAAGTGTAGTAGAACATTCTAATTCAGTTATTTATAACTATTTCCAAGCCAAGGGTGGTTATGAAGTTGACTTGCGAGATGCAGTATCTGATACAACAGATTTTATTTACATTGCTCCGCCAAATGTAGAAATTGATAAGTTTCCGCTTGCTTGCGAAGGCCTTACTGTTCCTTTTATTCAACAAAATTCAAACGCATTTAAGATTCCTCATAAAAAACGTATCAAAGTTTATGAAAACTATGATGGTGGAAAATGTTATTTGAATAATGCCGAGCTTACGATTAATAACCAAGTCGGTATTTCGGTAAAAACCAAAGAAGAAGTCGAAGAAGTTACGATGGATTCGGTGGTGCATGTTTATGAATTTTATGCAGGATTGCCAAATATCATAGCTCCGCACTACAAAACTATGCAAATTGTGGCAAATGTAAATGGTGCAACAGCATCGGCAATTGATACTGTAATTGTTGTGGGTGAACGCTCTCGTACGACCACATTTACGACCGAAGCACCTTCTACAAAACCATTCTTCATTTTGCGTGACCCACCAGGCGACGCCAGCTTTACGACACTCGAAAAGGGTAGTACAACTTGCCAAAACTGGTCGAATGCTGGTTTTCAGAGTGTATCTCTCGATAAATCATATTCTATTGAGGTTGGTAAAAAAGTTACTACGTATCAAGGTACACCATTTGGCGGTACTATTGAAGAAAATGGTGCAGTCAATACACATTCATTCAAAGGTTATTTCTCCGAAAGTGTAGGTGGTGGAGAAGACAAGAGTTTCTGTATAAGCACTATTGAAACCTTCTCGACTGCTGCTGATGATAGAATTGTGGGTAGAGATGCCGATATTTTTGTGGGAGCCTCGATGAACTTTGAGTTTGGTCTTAATGACGAAGTTTACTATGATCGTAATTCTTGCCAAATCAAGACTAACATTAAGTATAATGTATCACCAACAACATTCGGCACAAAATATGTCTATACCAGACATTTTATTGAGAATGACGTAATTCCGTCATTGCAGGCTTTGGGTAGAACCAAAGATGTAGAGAGATGGAAAAATATAATTAATGACGACCAAGAAGGTGGCGAAGTTCAAATTGAAGAACTTGGAGTTATTTTGCAAAGAGATTGGTCGCTTCATCGAAATATCTCATTTGATGCTGGAGCATCATATACTGAGACGGTATCTGCTGAAAAAACAACAGATACTTATCAGACTTGGGAGTTTAACGCAGGTTTTGAATATAGCAACGAATTAGAAGCGACATTCTTCTCAAATGATGCTACGAGTAGCTTTACTTTGGATATTGGAGGCACATACTCTGGTTCGCATGGTATTACCAATACCGAGACAACAACTTACAGCTATACACTTGCCGATGACGACCTCGGAGATAACTTTACTGTGGACATTTATAAGTCAAATTTCAATAAAGACCCTCGTAAAGAAGATGCCATGAGTGTGAGTATGAGGTTTGTTACGAAGAACGGAGAGTCAATGTGTCCGCACGAAGTCAAAACCGCTCCACGTGAAGGTGTTGCTCTACAAATTGATAGAAATAATGCGATAAATGTACCTGCTAATACAGATGCTGTATTTACGGTAACGATGGGCAATATTGGACAAGCTGTAAACTCTGGCGACCAAATGACCTATAAACTGGGTGTTGTAACAGGTACAAATCCTAAGGGAGCAATTATTAAAGTTGATGGTCAAAATCTTTTGCAACCAGTATCTTATGTATTAAATCAAGGCGAAGCAATCACTGCTACGGTCACCGTTGAAAAAGGCCCTGTTGACTTTAATTATAGTGATATAAAACTGGCTTTTTATAGTGAATGTGAAACAGGAGTACCAAATCAAAACTCAAAAGAAGACATTGACAGTACTTTCTATCAAGAAGTAGCCTTGAATGTTTCTTTTATTGAGCCTTGTAGCCCAGTCGATATTAGTTTCCCGCTTCAAGGATTTGTAGTTACTCCTGCCGCTGAAAATAACTTGAGTGTAACACTTAATGAGTATAATAAAGGAGATGATGACCTCAAATTAATACGTTTACAATACCGTCCTATTGGTGGTGATGGTTCATGGATTAATATCAATGAAACTCTAAAAGCTGATTTAGGAGATGTGTTTACAATCAAACAATGGAATACATCCCTTTTAAAAGATGGTCCTTATGAGATTCGTGCTGTGGCAGAGTGTTTTAACCCAACTTTAGCACCAGGTATTTCAACCGTTGTGAAAGGGGAAGTGGCTCGAACCCCGCCAGTAGTGTTCGGCGTACCAGAGCCAGGCGATGGTACTTGGGACCCAGGTGACGAAATTTCTATTACTTTCAACGAAACTATTGATTGTAATAAGGTTGTGCAAGCCGATATTTTGGCTAATAATACCATTGGTCTTTACGATGCCACAACCAATGCACTCGTTGATGCAACTATCACTTGTGTGGGTAATAAAATTATCATTACACCAAATATTAACCCTGTTTTCTTCGAGAACCGTGCGTTTAGGGTAGTGGTAAGTGGAAAGGATTACGACGATGCCATGTTGGCTCAAAACCCTAACCATCAAGCGGCAGCAATCAGAGATAAAGCAGGTAATATGATTGCCAAAACCATCAAATGGGAGTTTGCTGTTAACCAAAATAACCTTGAGTGGATAGGCACTGATGTCATAGAAACTAATGAAGTATTAAAACCTTTCTCGGTGAAGCGTCAGGTACGTAATCGTGGGGGTAGTATCGCCAGTTTCCGCATGGAAAATGTGCCTTCATGGTTGACAGTTACCCCTTCAACGGGTACATTAAACCCTGGACAAACAGCAGATGTAACACTCACATTCCAAGAAGACCTCCTAATTGGTGATTATGCTGCTACATTTAACTTAGTTGGTTCGAAAGGCAAAGAACCTTTGAATATCGACTACCGTGTGCGTTGTCCACAACCAAATTATGTAGTTGACAATCCTTCGCAGTTTGAGAGTTCGATGAATATCGTCACAAGATTGAGCATTTTCGATAAATTCTCGGTTGACCCTTCAGATGTTATTGTTGCTAAAATTGATGGTCAAGTTAGAGGTGTTGGTAAGGTAAGCTATTACAGAAATATACCAGCCGCCGATGCTACTATTGATGGATTAACGGGTAAACCCAAAGATGAGAGTAATCGTTGGTTAGTATTTATGACCGTTTTTGGAGACGAAGCAGACAACGATAAGCCAATCGAATTCCGTGTTTGGGACGGAGATAAATGTAATGAGTATGTTGAGGTAATCAATCGAATAAACTTCCAAACTGGAGCATTAGTTGGTAGCCCAATTGAGCCTGATACTATTAAGGTGATCAATGTTGTCAAGAAATGTATTCCATTAAATAAAGGATGGAACTGGGTATCGTTTAACCTTAATTTGCCAGAAGGAAATACAGTATCGAATGTACTCGCTTCTTTAAAGTTAAAATCTGGTACACTCATCAAGAGCGAAGATTTCAGTGCGAAGTATTATGGTAGCCCAATCAATGATTGGAAAGGTAGTTTGATTGACATTACACCTCAGAAACGCTACATGATTAATGTTGCTGAAAAAGACACCATTTGTATGAAAGGGAGTCCGTATCTCACTGAAGAGTTTCCAATAACTATATCTCCAGGCTGGAACTGGGTGGGTTATGTACCTTCAACGGGCATGACGGTCACTCAAGCATTCCGAGGGCTAACGCCGCTAAATGGAGATATCATTAAAAGCCAAACTTTGTTTGCTCAGTATGTGGCTGGTATTGGTTGGATTGGTAACTTAAATTTCTTAGAACCACTCAAAGGATATCTGTTGAAAATCAGCAATGCGGGAACACTTGTCTATCCGACAAGCACAGTCAACCGACCAATGGAAGCCATCAGGCCAGAGACCTTAGCAGCACAGGCTGTCCAAGAAGCTCCTATGACTTTTGACTTCACCAAATACCAATTAACAATGAACCTAATTGGTAAAGTCAACGGAATGACAATTGATGCTGATGACGAATTAAGAGCATATATTAATGGCCAATTGGTTGGTGTTAATAAATCTATTGCATACACAAAAGATAGATTATTTTTCCAGACTATCTATTTTGAAGATGAAACAACTATCAACTTTAAATTGTACAAAGCTGATAGACAAAAAGAGTATAACCTCAATAGAACAATTCCGTTTAAATCAGAAACACTGGCGGGTTTAGTTGAAGATCCAATTGTTTTTGATGTAGAGACTGCCAATTTGGTACCGATTACAATTAACATTAAAGACCAATTAATCTGGCAACCAACGAAAATTTTCCCAACTGTTTCAATACCAAGTGCGGTTAGCGGACAATCGACTGCATGTGGTTCATTTACATTTAGTAGTGTATTGCCAATTAGCACTGAAACCAAGCCAGTGTGCGTTTCTCAAACAGGGCTTGAAGGCAACATGACGGGTGTAATGAAAATCAAGTACAATGAGCGTTCTACTTTCGTTTCAAATAATGACGTACTATCATTTGTCAACCCAACAACTGGCTTGACAGTAGGTTGTGCTACGTTTGATAGTCAATTCAACGTCTTCAACTTTACCGTAAAAGGAGGGGTTACTTCAACAGAGACACCAATTGATGTAAAGTATTACTCAAGTGTAATGAAGAAAACCTTTGTAGTGAAATCAGGTGTGACTTACAAAAACAATAAAGAATTGGGCGATTATATCACTCCTGCTCCTTTGGATGTTTCGCCTTTATCAATCACAAACAATAACGGAGTTATTACGGCGGTCATGCGTGATACATCATGGACTGGTAAATATTGTATTGATGCCTTTGCCTTGAACTGTCCGAACTTTGGTGATGGGCAGACTACCTTCTGTTTCCAACGAATGAAACAAGGTGCTTGTCTGGATATAGTTGTGCGAAATGTTACAGAAAGTACTAATGATATTGTAAAAGCCGTATCTATCTCATCACAAGCAGTTGTCAATTCGGGTATCCGTTTAGAATACAAAGGTGGAAATACGATTGAGTTAAAGCCTGGCTTTGAAACAAAATCGGGTACTGTTTTCACTGGACGAATAGAAGGTTGTAATAACTAAAAACACAAAACCTCAAAACAGTATTGTTTAGTTAAAGATTTTTATAAACTCTTGAGAATATTCAAATCTTTAACTAAACGATATCACTTTGGTGGTAAAATAATGTCGTTTATTCCACTCTTTTTTAAGGGTGGAATATTTTCAAAATATCAGATAGGCATTCTGAAGCATTTTCTCTACAAAATCGCAATCATGAAAAATAAACATCTACTTTATATTATACTATTTTTTAATAGCATAATCATTGCTAATGCTCAATCTATTTGTGTGAATTCACCTTCCGTAAGTGTAAATTTTACTGGTTTTTGTGCGGGAAGAAGTGAATTACTCACAGCTACTCCAACAAATGGCGGTTTAACTCCATTTTATACATGGAAATTAAACAATATCATTCAACCAATCTTCACCAATAAAACCACCGAAACAGGTTTGAGTGATAATAATATCCATGAAGTGTATGCAATAGGGAGTAATATCTACGCCGCCACTAACCTTGGTCTGAGTATTTCGACCAACTCGGGCAGTACTTTTAATAATAAAACCAAAGCCGCTAACGGTTTAGGAAACGACCTCGTTAATGGTCTTTTTGTAAGCTCAACTAAGATATATGCAGCCACCGCTGGTGGTTTAAGCATCTCAGATAACAATGGAGCTACTTTCAGTAATAAAACAACTGCTAATGGTTTAGGTAGTAATATTGTCAATGATGTTTTTGTAGATGAAACGGGTAATAATATTTATGCAGCCACTTTATCTGGACTTAGTATTTCGATTAACGCAGGTGTTAGTTTTACTGATAATGCAATAGGTAGTGTTCGTGGAGTCTTCGTTGAAGGGACTAATATTTACGCAGCCACCGCTACTGGACTGAGTATTTCAACTGATGCCGGAGCTAATTTTATTTCTAAAACTACTGCCAATGGTTTAGGAAATAATAATGTAAATGATGTATATAAAGTTGGTAATGTACTTTATGTGGCAACATCAGGTGGACTAAGTATTTCGACAGATAACGGCAATACCTTTAGCAATAAAACTACTGCGAACGGATTAGGTAATAACAATGTCTCAAGCGTTTTTGCCATTGGAGATTTTGTTTATGCTTCCACGGTAGGAGGTCTGAGTTTGTCGAATGATAATGGGAATACCTTTTTTGTTAATAAAAATACAACTGACGGTTTAGGAACAAATACCATAAATTATGCTTTTTCTTTAGGAAATAATATTTATGCGGCCACTACTGGCGGTCTGGCTATTGCTACTATCAATGTTTTACAAGTAAATGATGCAAAAGCAAATGATGTTTATTCGGTAACAATGCATTCTACTGAAGGTTGTCCAAGTGCTTCGGCAACAGTTTCTATTTATCCTTTACCTATTCCAAATATTACTACTAATTCGCCTGTTTGTACGGCAATGCCTTTGACTCTTAATTCTTCCAACGTGAGACGCAATACAGGTAATACTTATAGCTGGACGGGGCCGAATGCTTATTCATCAACCAATCAAAATCTTTCATTCTCAGAAACAACCGTTGCTTTATCGGGTGGGTATAGTGTAGCCATTACTGATGCAAATGGGTGTACGGCTTCAACATCTACTTCTGTGATAGTTGACCCATTACCGATTCCAACGATTGGAAGCAATGCTCCTATTTGTACTGGTTTTACGCTCAATCTTACGTCGTTGAATACAAGAAACACAAATGGAAACTCTTACTTTTGGACTGGACCTAATACCTATACTTCAAGTAATCAGAATCCATCTATAACGAATGCGAATACTTCGATGTCGGGTACTTACAGCGTAACCATCACTGATGCAAATGGGTGTACAGCTACTGCTACCACAAATGTGATTGTAAATTCACTACCAACACCAAGTGTATCCAATAATTCACCAATTTGCTCTGGATTTACGCTTAACCTTAATGCAACAAATACAAGAAGTGAAACTGGAAATTCTTACGCTTGGACTGGGCCAAATGCTTATACATCAGCCAATCAAAATCCATCTTTTATCAATGCAACAACTACATTATCAGGTATTTACAGCGTAACTATTACTGATGCGAATGGGTGTACAGCTACTGCTACTACAAATGCGATTGTAAATCCTCTACCAACACCGAGTGTAGCTAATAATTCACCTATTTGCTCTGGGTTTACGCTTAACCTTACCGCAACAAATACAAGAAGTGAAACTGGAAACTTTTACGCTTGGACTGGCCCGAATGCCTATACATCAGCCAATCAAAATCCATCTTTTATCAATACCACAACTTCATTATCGGGTGTTTACAGCGTAATTATTACTGATGTAAATGGGTGTACAGCTACTGCTACTACTTCAGTAATTATCAAACCCAAGCCCCCTATTCCTGTGATTAGCGTGCCGAGCCAAGCAGTTGTTTGTTTTCCAAGTACATTGACTTTAACAGCAAGTGGTTGTGCTGGAGCAGTTACATGGTCTGATAATTCAACTGGTTCAAGCATCACATTATCGGCAATTGGAACTTACTCTCTATCTGCAATATGTACCATTGACGGTTGTGTGAGCGAAGCGAGTTTACTTATCACAGGTTTAGAAATAAAAGTAGCCCCAACAGCACAAGCAAGTAATGGAGGTCCATATATTGTTGGTCAAACTATCAATCTAAATGCCAGTAATGGGCCTAATTATTCTTGGACAGGTCCCAATAGTTTTACAAGTCTGGTTTCTTCACCAACGATTCCAAATGCCACCTTGCAAAATAGTGGAATTTATAGCGTAACTATTTCGATAAATGGTTGTACAGCTACTGCAACAACCAATGTAATAGTCAATAATTTTTCTCCGTGTAGCCCACAGAGAATCGTTGATTACAGTTATGTAAAAGCTGGAAATCCACACCAAGCAGTATTTCCGTTGAGTGATGGAATGGTTCTACAACAAATTGCAGAACGATCTTCTATTCTTGTGACCCCTGTTTGTCCGACAGTAAATATTGAAAGTTTCGAGATGAAAATCGTTGGGCCAGAATTGAACTATCTAACGGTTCAGAACTTACCATATTTTGCTCTTTTTAACAATGAAGGGGAAGATGTTTTTGGTAGAAACTTCATCCCTGGTGATTATACTTTGACAGTAACTGGATATGCTCAAGATGATAAAAATGGAGCAATTGTCTATGGCCCAGTTGTGACTACCTTCAAAGTCGTTGGAGCACTTGGCATTATTTCAATGCCAACAATTTCATCACAAAGTATTTGTGCGGGCAGCAACATTGATGTAAGTTTTACTACTTCTGGAAATTTCAGCCAAGCTAACCAATTCCAAGTACAATTATCTGATGCCAACGGCTCATTCCAAAACCCAACTACTATCGGAACATCTAATACCACAGGTACCGTTTCTTGTTTTATACCCGCAAATATCGCTGAAGGAACAAATTATCTGATTCGAGTGGCATCTTCTAACCAAGCAGCAGTCGGAAACCCAACAATGAGAGCTGTCACAGTCAATCCACTCACTTCAAATATTTTGCAAAATATATCGACAGGCACAGTGACCAACAAAGCTACCCAGACATTATCGGCGAGTAATAAAATCATTGCCCCTACGAATGTCAGCTATCAAGCAGGGAATGCAATTTCATTAAATGCAGGTTTTGAAGCAAATAGTGGAAGTGTATTTAAAGCAGAAATAAAAGGCTGCAATTGACTGACTATCAATAAACTACAACATTTTACTTTTTATAGTAAAAAATAAAATGCAGATTATACAGATGTAAGTACCGCAGATTTTTCGTAAACATTAATTAGAAAAAGCCCCTAAAAGCTAATGCTCTTAGGGGCTTTTTTTACCAGTAACCAATCAACCGATAACTAATAACCATGCTCTTACTTTACACAATTTTCTTTTCTACGGGTATCAACAATGCCCACAATCTTCCAGCCCTTATCAGTTTTCATCATTGTAAATAAATCTACCCCACAATGATTAAATTTATCATTGACATAAAACTCATAAGGAGTCCAAGCCATTGCCATTTCTCCATCAACTTTTATGTCGTAACTTGTCAATCTTTCATCCAAAATTACACCTTCTCGCTTAGTTCCTATTTGTTTTAGCCAACCCAAAATTGCATCTTCTTGCAGACGCACTTCTCCAGTTTTACTTTTTCCGATAGATTTGAGTGAACAAGATGGATGTAAAGCTGCACGCACAAGGCTCGAATCGCTCTTACGCATACCATCGAACACTTGATTAATAGTTGCTTTTATTTGCTCTTCATCGGTTTGAGCAAATGTCTGTGAAGCGACTGTGAGCATTAATAAAGTCAATAGTTTTTTCATAATGGATAGTTTAGAATGAATGATGAAAAAATTTACAACCAAAAGTACAAAAAAGATTGAATCTCGCTATAAGTTCTACTATTTACAAGGGATTTTGAGAAATAAATCCTCAAAAAAAACTTCTAAAATAATTATATGGGTACAAAATTTGCTTACTTTAGTGCCAAACGTAGGGTTCAATAATAGCTTCTTCCAGCAACTTATTATTCTTCCATACTAAACCGACACTTTTCTTAAAAACTATTCCTTTATGCTGAAAATTATTACCACTCTTTCTGTGTGCTTCTTAGTCACATCACTATCTTTTGCTCAAAAACCAGCTCCTGTAAAATTTGGAGACGTACTACCCGAAGTCATTAAAATGAAAGTTTACCCAAAAGATTCTTCGGCCGAAGCCGTGGTGCTTTATGATGGTGGCGAAACCTACTTCGAAATCATGGGAAGTAATATTTTTATTACTCAGATAATCCACGAACGCATCAAGATTCTAAAAAAATCAGCTTTGGAGCGAGGGTCCATCAAAATTCCAGTCGTGCGTGTTAATGGCACTATCCAAGAATTCTTGAGCGACATCAAAGGCTATACTTACAACGATAATAATGGCTCACCTACCAAAGAAAAATTGACAAAAGACATGATTTTTCAGGAAAAAGCCTCAGAAAGTGTCTATTATACAAAAATTTCGATGCCCAATATCAAAGAAGGCTCAGTGATTGAATACAGCTACAAAAAACAAACACCAATGCCAATTAACAATAATCCAGCTACTTGGTATTTCCAACAAGGAATCCCTGTTGAACGCAGCGAATATAAAATCACGATTCCCGCATATTTCTATTATCGTATGATTATGAATGGCTACCTACCTTTGGCTCACAACGAAAACAAAGATGTCAATATCAACGAGTTCAATATCAATGGTTTACAATATCATTTTGTTGTGCTTGATGCTCCTGCCTTCCGTGACGAGTCTTATATTACTACCGAAAGCGACTACCTTTCAAAAATCGACTTTGAGTTAGCAAGCGTAAACTGGCCGAATGTATTGATGAAAGATTTTTCGCTCGATTATGCAAATTTGAATAAAACGCTCCTCGAAAGCGAAGATTTTGGCCAACAACTCAAACGTACTGGTTTTCTAAAAGACATTGCTTCTGAAATAAAAACCAAACACAAAGATTCGACTGCTCGTATGCAAGCAGCCGTTGACTATATAGTGAAAACAGTAAAGTGGAATGGCGAACGAAGCATTTATAGCACAGGTTTACGAAAAATACATGACAAAAAAACTGGCGATGCCGCCGACATCAATCTCATGCTTATTGCCTTACTTCGAGAAATAGGTTTCGATGCTAATCCTGTGATTCTGAGTACTCGTGACCACGGCCGTATCCACGAGCAGTATGCTTTGATGCGTCGCTTCAACTATGTAGTTGCCCACATTGATAACAATGGAAAAGATTTGCTGATTGATGCCACCGACGAATTTTTGAAAGTAGGAATGCTGCCTTATCAATGCCTCAATCATAATGGATGGTTGGTACATCCAACTTTTCCACGTCTTGTATCGCTCGAACCAACCGAACGTGATGTTGAGTTTGAAAAAGCTGAAATGAAAATAGACGAAGAAGGCGAAATGAAAGGACTGTTTACGAAATCCTACTCTGGATACAGTGCTTGGGGTGCCAGACAATCTTTCAAAAAAGAAGGCAAAGAGAAATTTTTGGAAGAAGTAAAAAAAGCTAAAACTAACTGGACAATTAGCAAAGCCGAATACCAAAACAATGATGATATTAGCCAACAAATGGAAGCAAAGTATGAAGTAACAATGACCGATTTCGTGACAAAGGCTGGTAATATGATGTATTTAAAACCCATGCTTTCGGAAGGACACACCGAAAATCCATTCAAGGATACCGAACGCACCTACCCGATTGATTTTGCAATGCCAATCGATGAGACTTTCATGGCAAGTTATGAAATCCCAACGGGTTATAGTGTTATAGAAAAACCGCAAAGTGTATCATTCACTCTGCCCGAAGGAGGAGGTAGATTTACTCATGCTGTAACCGTACGAGAAAATACAATTTCGGTTCTGAGTCGTCTAAGTTTTCGCAAAGCTCAATATGCTCCAGAAGAATACCCATTTTTAAAGGAGTTTTATGACCAAATCGTAAAAAAACACAACGAACAAATAGTCTTGAAGAAACAATAGAAAAAACTTTTAATTACTATTTTTCTTTCACACTCAATATAACTCAACCATGAAACAAACACTCTTTTTCCTTATAACACTATCATTTTCGAGTGTTTTTGCACAAAAATACCCGGTTTCGACAATCCCTACCGAACTCAAAGAAAAAGCTCATGCCATAGTACGTGAGCATAAAACATCATTTATTGTAAAAGATATTGGTTCGGCCGTTACCAAGGTTGAAGGTGCAATCACGATTCTGGACGAAAAAGGCGAACAGCACGCCACGCTCGTGATTCCATATAATAAATTCACGAAAGTAAACGATATGGAAGCTCAACTCTACGACGAAACGGGAAAAAAAATAAAAAGTCTGAAACGTGCCGATATTGAAAGCATCGGTGGCTCATCAGGAGCAAATAATATTGATGATAGTTTTGTAAAATACGCCAGCCTGACGCACACAAAATATCCTTACACGATTGTATTTTTTTATGAATATACAACCAAAAACATGATGTTTTACCCAAGCTGGGAAGCAATTCCGTACAATGCTGAAGCTACGGCCGTGGAAAAATCATCGTTTACGGTTTCAATGCCTAATGGCGTGCAGCTCCGCTACAAAGAGCAAAATATGCCCAGTAAAGTAGTGATGGGTCGAGATGGCGAAAAATTTCTGTATTCGTGGGAAGTGAATAACCTAAAAGCTGTTGAAAAAGAACCTTACAGCCCAAGTCTGAGCGAGATTTTACCAACCGTTTACACCGCTCCTACCCTTTTCAAAGTTGATGATTACGAAGGAAATATTCAATCTTGGGCTGATTTAGCAAAATTCTACGGCAATCTTAATAAAGACCGTGAAAAACTCCCTGCCGAATTGATAACAAAAATCAAAGATTTGGTCAAAAACGAAACCGATGAAACCAAGAAAATAAAAAAGGTTTATGAATATTTACAGGCCAATACTCGCTACGTGAGCATTCAGCTGGGCATTGGAGGCTGGCAATCAATGAAGTCGGAAGATGTGGCCAACAAAGGTTACGGCGACTGCAAAGCCCTCACAACTTTTACGATGGGCATGCTCCGAGAATTGGGCATAAAATCATACCAAGCACTCGTAAAAGCAGGCGATGATGCCAACGACATTCTGACCGATTTTCCATCGTTTCAGTTCAACCACGTCTTTTTATGCGTGCCACAAACCAAAGATACCCTTTGGCTTGAATGTACGAGCCAAACCAATGCTTTTGGATATTTGAGTGATTTCACGAGCAACCGTCACGTAGTTTTGATTCAAGAAAATGGTGGAAAACTCGTAAAAACACCTACCTATCGACCAAACGACAACATGATGGTCAGAAAAGGAAAATTTGTACTGACAGAAGATGGCACGGCCGAAGCCGAAATCGAAACTCGCCTAACGGGTTTGCAACAAGACTCACACGCAGGCGTGATTCATACGCTCGGAACGGATGAACAAAAGAAATGGCTGACCAATAATTTGAGCCTTTCGAGTGTCGAAATCAAGCAATTTTCGCTGACTGAAAAACGAGAAAAAGTACCGAGTGTCAGCGAGAAAATGACTTTGGCTCTCAGAAATATATCGAACAAAAGCGGCACAAGATTATTTTTGACACCCAATCTTTTAAATCAAGCTCGCACAGTTCCACTACCCAACCCCGACCGTAAAGTTGATTTTGAGTTATCGGGTAATTACATGGATGTCGATAGTATTACGTTTCAGATTCCTACGGGTTTTTCGTCGGAATATCTGCCCGAACCAACCAAAATACAATCAAAATTTGGCACTTACACAACCACAGTGCAAATGACGGGCGATAAGATTCTGTATGTTCGTCAAATTACGCTGCTTCAAGGGCGTTATCCTGCGGCAGCTTTCAATGACTTTGTAGACTTCCGTAAAAAAATAGTAAAAGCCGACAAAAACCAGATTGTTTTGGTGAAGAAAACATAAAGGAACTAAAACACCAAATTAATTCGTTTTATTTTTGAAATTTGCACAATTTTTGCAAATTTTAGATTTAAAATCATTTTTACTATGCTCATAGATTTTTCAGTTACCAACTACCGCTCGATAAAAGATAAACAAACTTTCTCAATGCAACCCATCAAACGCATTGACGAATTACCCGAACACATCATACAAAACGGTAAACATTCAGCTCTTTCTTCGGCTATTATTTATGGTAGAAATGCTTCGGGGAAGAGTAATTTGTTGAAGGCGATGAATGCTTTAGCTGAAATTATTAGTGAATCATCCGAAAATAAAGTTGATGAAGTAATAAAACAATTTAAACCATACAAACTATCAAAAAATAGTGAAGAAGAACCTATACAATTTGAGATAAATTTTATTGCACACGACAACATTCATTATTATTACCAAATTACTTTTTCTCAAAATGAAATTTTACAAGAAGTTCTTTTATACTACCCAAACGGGCGAGAGTCTAATTTATTTATAAGAAATGTTAATAGAGCTATTATTTTTGGAAAAAATGTTAAAGGAAGGAATATAGAGGAGTCACTGTATAATAACCAATCATTCTTGTCTAAAATTGGGTCTAATAAGCTTGACTCATTAATACCTGCATATCACTTTCTGAGTTCAATATTATTTAAAAACCAAAGTAATTATTTTATCGAAGGGCTTGTAAACTATCTGACAAATAAAAAAAATAATATTGGGAGTATAAATCCCAACCTAATTTCATTATTAAAAATTGCTGACACCAATATTGTAAATCTTATTGAAGAGGAGAGAGAAGATAAGGATTTAGTAGGTAACAAAATAATGAGAACCAAACTCTTTTCAGAACATAATATCTATGACAATGATAAAGTAAGTGGTTCTATATTCTTCGACTTTGGTGAAGAATCAGAAGGAACACAAAGACTGGTTTCCATAGGCTCGCAAATTTTAAATATATTAAATGTTGGAGGCATAATAATTATAGATGAATTTCACGAAAGCCTCCACCCACTTTTAACCAAAACTTTAATCAACCTCTTTCATAATCCAAAAACTAACCCAAATGGTGCTCAGTTGATTTTTGCTACGCACGATGTATCGCTATTGGATAATGAGCTTTTCCGCCGTGACCAAATTTGGTTTTCGGAAAAAGGTAATGATGGGGCATCCACTTACTATTCGCTGGCTGATTTGAAAGGAATTAGAGCGGGCGTCCCTCTCGAAAAGTATTACTTAAAAGGAGCTTTCGGTGCTACGCCTATTATCAACGAACACGATTTAGTATTTAACTTCGGAGAAAAAAATGAGCAGAAATAAGGGCAGAATTTCTCGTCAGATTCAACCTCCACGCCAAATTCTGATTTTAACTGAAGGCGAAACCGAAGAAATCTATCTGAAAAGTTATAAATCTGACGATGAAAATAGAAGGCGGCTTTCGGGTGTGGGTATTGAAATTTACAAACCCAAAGACCATTCTCCGCTTGGTTTATTGGCCGAAGCAAAGAAAAGAATAAAAGAAGCCAAGAAAGATAAAATGCCTTACGAAAAAGTTTGGATAGTTTTTGACCGAGACGGACACGCCAATATTCCTGCTACATTCCACGAAAAACAAGCAGTCAATGAAATTGAAATTGCCTTTTCGGTTGTATGTTTTGAATACTGGGTATTATTGCATTTTGAGAAAACTACACGTTTGTTCAACGATTGCGATAGTATCGGCAGTTATATTAGACAAAAACACTTTCCCGAATACGAAAAAAGCAGAAATAATTATCATAACCTCAAAGACAAAATTAGTCTTGCCATTGAAAATGCTATTTGGACTACTAAACAAAACCAAAACGATTTGAACGATGGTCTAAAGCCATATCAGTTGCAAGCTTATACCAACGTCCATGAATTAATCTCTTTCTTGAAAGATTTAAGATAATTTTCCCACTTTCATGCAACATTCCGTTCAATCATTACATCTAATAAGAAACTTAAACATAAAACGCATGAAAAAATTATTTACATTATTTTTATTGATTAGTACTTGTAGCTTCGCCCAAGACATCAAACGCTACTTTAAGGTAAAAGATTTTGAAAGACTCGAAATGGGCAGTGCCTTTATTATTACGGTCAAACAAGGCAATACCTACAACGTTGAAGTGAGAGGACGTGAGCAAGATGTAAAAGAAATTATAGCAAAAACCACTGGAAATACACTCGAAATAAATTATCCGTCGAGTTGGGGAAGCCATAAAAATCGAAAAGAGGTTTATGTAACCATCACAATGCCAAAACTTACTGCGGCAGAGTTTTCGGGAGCATCAAAATCAACTGTTTCGGGTTTTAGTTCTGATAAAATGTCTCTCAGTATTTCTGGGGCATCGGTTAGCAATTTTAAGGTAAATGCCAAAGCTTTATCAATAGATTGTTCGGGAGCATCGAGTCTTACACTCATTGGTAGTGGGCAAAGCATTGATGCCGATGTTTCGGGGGCTTCAAACGTTAATTCTTTAGATTATAAAGTTGCTACGGCCAATATTGATGCTTCGGGAGCAAGCGATATAAAACTATTCGTAACCAGTAAAATCGTGGCTGATGCCAGTGGTGCAAGTAGCGTACGCTATAAAGGTGGAGCTTCGGTGAGGTCAAGTACTTCGGGTGCGGGTTCGGTCAAATCAATGAATTGAAAAAAAAGGCTACAGTTTTCGAGTGAAAACCGTAGCCCTAAATAATTTTAAAAGAGCAATTACTTCAATTTCGCTAATTCAGCCTTCACAAAATCCATTAGTTCGGCGATGTATTCTTTTGAGAAATCAAATTTTACATTGGCAGCTTCATAAATTTTACTGATGGTTGTAGTATAGCCCAACCTCAGTGCATTTAGATAGCCGTCGAGTCCTTTTTGGGCATCTTGTTTGTAATTTCGCCAAACGCTAATTGCTCCCAACTGAGCCATTCCGTATTCGATATAGTAGAATGGCACTTCAAAAATGTGCAACTGACGCTGCCAATTATACTTTTTGAATCGCTCAAAACCTTTCCATTCGGTCACAGAATCGGAGAATTGCTCAAACGTCTGCACCCAGCGGGTCTGACGTTCTTCGATGCTATGTGCAGGGTTTTCATAAATCCAATGTTGGAACTTATCGACTGTTGCAATCCACGGCAAAACCTCCAAAATATCTTCTAAATGCTCTATTTTGGCACGTTTTAGGTCTTCTTCATTCTCGAAAAACACGCCCCAATGTTCCATCGAAATCAACTCCATCGACATCGACGCCAATTCGGCTACTTCGGAAGTTGTACTACGGAACGAATTTAGAGGCAAATCACGCACCTCGAAAGAATGGATGGCGTGTCCACCCTCGTGTACCATCGTGACCACATCACGCAGGCTCGAAGTGGCATTCATAAATATAAAAGGCACACCGATTTCTTCGAGCGGATAGTTATATCCTCCTGGGGCTTTTCCTTTGCGAGATTCTACATCAAAATGCCCCATGCGTCGCATGATACGAATATAATCAGCCAATTTCGGGTCTATTCTTCGGAAACATTCAACGGTTTTATCCAACAAATCTTCTCCATTACTGAAAGGTTTGAGAGCAGGTTTGCCATCAGGGTCAACTTTCAAATCCCACGGACGAAGCTCATCGACATTCAACTTTACTTTGCGTTCTTTGGCCATTTCATCAACCAAAGGCACAACGGTTTCGGCTACGGCTTCGTGAAAATTGAAGCAATCTTGTGGTGTATAATCGAAACGGCCCATTGCCGCAAACATGTAATCACGGAAATTCAAGAAACCCGCATTTACGGCTAATTGGTGGCGTAAATCACGTAATTCGTTGAAAAGTGCATCGAGTTTTTCGTGGTCTTGGTAGCGACGTTCGGCAATTTTTGTCCAAGCCTCCTCACGAATCGCACGATTAGGCGACTGCAACAAATCACCTGCTTTCGGCAAGGTAATTTCTTCGCCATTGATGTTTACGGTCATTGCTGCCGTAGTTGATTGATATTCAGTTTGTTTGGTCTGAATTTGGGTTTCAATCGGAATATTTTCTTCACGAAAAATCTCAACTGATTTCTTCATTCCACGAATCGTGATAAAGAAACCATCATCAGTCAATTCACCCAAAAATGCACTTTCAAGAGCCTTTTTATTGAGTTGGTCGCTGTAAACTGAAAGTTCGGGCTGAATTTCTTCCACAAAAAACTGATAGTTTTTTTGGTTTTCTTCACTGGCGGTATCACAAGTCATTTTGATGTATCGCCAAGCCAAATTTTCTGATAAATACGATTCCAACTCGCTGCGGTCGATGAACCATTGGCGTAATTCTTGGGCATTCGTAATCGAACGGCTCACCAAATTTTCGTAAAGTGGCTTCAAATCTTGCCACTGATTCAAGGCAAATTCTTCACCTATAAATGTGCGTGATTTTCGCTGTGGTATTTCTATTTCTTGCATTTTTTAGATTTAAGATATGAGATTCGAGATACTGGATTCGGGATATGAGATTTTTCTCTCTTGTATCTCCTATCTTGTATCTCGCATCCAAAATTAACGCCTAAACTCATCCAAACAACGGAAAACCTCCAAAGTTAGGTCGTAGTCGTTGGCGGTAAGTACAAAATTATCGGGTAAATTACAAAACTTCATGAAATTCTTTAATTCCTGACCCTTGAGTTTTGTTACAAACGAAATGTATTCCGAATTATAACGATACTCAACCAAGAGTTTCTTGAGGTCTTCTTGCTTCATGGCCGCCAGTTTTCGACGAGATTTTCCTTCTTTGCTGAAAAGCTCGTAAAGTCCATCAATCGAAATGCCGATTGTGCCTGGAGTGGAAGTATTTGTATTGATAAGGTTTGAAATATCTTTCCATTTTAGCTTAGTTGATGCTTCGGGCGAACCCATCAACTCTTCTATTTGTTGCTTTACCTGCTCCAATCGCTTATCTCTGACCACTACTTCTTTCAATGCAATGGCATCTTGTCGCATTTCGATGATTGGTTCGAGATTTACACCGTCCCATGCAATGCCCGTTGCCTTATAACCAACCGATGTAATTTTGATTGAATCGCCTTTAGAGGCACGTACCAAAAAATTACCATTTTCACCAGTTTTGGTTACTTGTCTTGTATCTTTATTCACGACGGTTGCCGATGGTACGGGTTTTCCCGTAACTTTATCAATGGCCTTGCCAAGGACATAAGATTTTTGGGCGAAGGCTGAGAAAAAACCTAACCCCTGAAGGAGAATAAAGATGAAAAGAAGTCTTAATATTTTCACCTCACCCCCTGCCCCTCTCCTTCGAGGAGAGGGGAGCAAAGGAAAAACTGAGTTACTGTTTAATTTGTCCATTCAAGATGATATATTTCACTTCTTTGTCTTTTGTAAGCAAGAAACTCGCTGTTTCGTCAAGGTTTATTTCTTGATTCTGTATTTCGTTTTCCGAAACTTTATATTTCTGCAAAACTTGTGGAAATTCTGATAACTTACTCACTCTCAATCCTTTGGCATCAATTTCTTTGAGCCCCCAAAAAGTAGAAAGGTCGCCGAGGTCTTCTATAACGCTCGAAAGCACAAAATCAGTAGCGTTGTTGATGTTTTTTTCGCTGAGATTAATGCCAATATCTTTGATGATGGTTTTACCATTATGCACAAATTCGGCATTACGAATGAGTAAGTCAAATATATAGCGGTCGTTGTTCGGAATGGCTTCGTAGGTTTTTAACTCAAATTTTGTGTATGATTGTTCAGAAATTGCCTGTAAACCAGTCAAAATTGCCACAAAATTGAGTTTTCTGATAAATTGTTTTTCAATATCTTCTTTATATCCGCCCGATTCTATCAAAATCAGACTACTTCCCCATTTAGCAATATTATCACCAAAAGCACGTGGTTCATGGTCGTCATTCCATCGACCCAGATGCCCAGGAATAAACTGTTGTAGGGCTTCGTGCATGCCACAAATCACCTGCATGGCTCGTGTTCGGGCAGGATTCCAATCTTTTGCATAGTTGTATGACGTTGGCAAGAATGAAATCGTTGCTTGTTTGCCGCTTGCTCCTGCACTGTATTTGGTATTTTTGTCGTGTAAATTGAACGAAAACTCAGGTTTTAGCTCGTCTTGTAATTTCTTCAAAATTCTGCCTTCGGGTGTCTGAAAACTTAGGGCATCACGGTTCATGTCAATATCAGTAGCGGTGCGTCTTTGGAAACGCTCTGCTCCATCGGGGTTGAGCATTGGTACGTAATAAAGTGTACAGTTTTCAAGAATTTTGCTTCTTAGGGCATCAAATCCATCGTTTTTCCCTTGAAAGAAATTAAAAATATCAAACAATGCCATCGTGGCGGTAGCTTCATCGCCATGCATTTGCGACCACAACAAAACCTTCGTTTTGCCACTTCCCATCTTGATTTGATAAATATCACGTTCTTCAAATGACTTCCCTACTTTCTCGACCGAAAAAGGCAATTTTTCTATCAACGGAACAATATCTTTGTGTTTAAAACGACGTTTAATGAGGCTTTGTTCTTTGATTTGTTCGTGAATATCGAATAGTTGTTTTGAGAAATCTGGAAGTTTGGGTTGTGCAATCGCTGACATATTGGTTAGAAATGTAATAATTACCGAAAACACAAAGGTAAAGCGTTTGCGAAGAACTACCATAGATTTAAAAGAATATCGTGGGTAAAAACGCAAGTTATAGATTTCTGAGTTTATTTACCAACTTCACAAGTTCTTTGGGTGGATTATCGTGGTCGAACGTGGCAGATTGATATTTTCGTCTTCCTATTTGCACCTCAATATTAGCCTGTAAAGCAGCATCGTTTGCTCTTTTCTTCGATGGAGATTTGAGATTAGGCAACTCTTCCAATTTGATTTTTGCACAAATTTTCATGATTTCATTCCAATCTTCGGCAGAGAGTTTTCTCTTAGAACTAACAGAGTTTTCATCTAAAATATACTCTTTTTCTGTAATCGTAATTTCTCGCCTAAAACCACGTGTTGATTCGTTAAGCGTAATAGATACTATTTTCTGTGAAAAGCCTTCAAAAGCGATTAAAAATAAAGAAATAAAAAATGGAGTTTTCATAAGTTTAAATAAAAAATGCACTTCAATATGAAGAACAAAATAATATTTAAAAAAGTAGAAAATCGGCTTTTTGAGATTAGAATTTGGGGGTCTAAGTAAATTCTAATCTCACACGTATTTTTGATTAGTTTTTAGCCTATCTACCACAACATTTCTTGTACTTTTTGCCACTTCCGCAGGCACACAAATCATTTCGGTTTTGGGTTTGTGATGCCTCTAACTTACCAATGATTCCACTCAAATAATACCATTGACCATTTTCTTTAACAAAAGTAGATTTTTCGTGATGGGTTTGTAGCGTACCCGAATCATCTAAGTAAGAAGCTTTAAATTCTACTTCTCCATCTTCTTCGTTGAATTTTCCTTTTTTTGCCGCAATAACCTCCAGTTTTTGCCATTGATTGGCTACTGCCCACGCTCGAATATCGGCTTCATCAAAGTTTTTTTGTTGGGTTGGGTAGGTCGTAGCTATCAAATATTTCACATCAACCACCACATAAGCCGAATATCTCGAACGCATCAATTGTTCGGCAGTTTGGGCAGGTTTTTCACCCTTTATGATTGGTTCGCAACAGTCGGAAAATGGTTTGGCTTCGCCACAGTAGCACATATAAATATTAAGGATAGTAAAGTTAATGTGTAAGTACGAGTTACGAATAAAAAAAGAAAAACATCAATCATTCAATTTAGAAAAATCAAGGATAATCGGCAGTTAAAAATCTATTTTGCTGCAAATTACGTCAATAATTCAATTGAAAAATACTTCATCGACAAAAAACCAGCCTTTCTGACCTTTTCCTGGATGCCAAACGGGGAGTTTTGATACTGGCTTAATGACCAATTTTATCAGTTTATATGAGCCTTGTGCCAAAGGAATTTGTAGCCCCAAGTTGGTATTTCCTTCCATTTTTTCGGCTTGTTTTGGTGTTATTTTCTGAATGACTTTCAAATCAGCTTTACTATTTCCAGCCCAAACCTCTATAGCCAAAGGCGGCATAATGAACGAATCCATTTTCTGTAAATAGCTGATTGTTATACCTTTGACTGGTTGAACTTTTTTAAATTCAAAAAGTCCGATAAATTCTTTTTCACGATAACCCAACCAAGCCTTATCGCCAAAATTATCGGTTGGGCCTTTTTTCAAATCATTTAATGTGCTTCCGCCTTTACCAGAATATTTTGGGTCGGGCAGATTGACCAAAGACACGCTATCAGGCACAAAACTCGACTTGAAAAAACTGTATTCAACTTTTTTGCTGGCATACCAGTTTTCTTTGGTTGCGATGGCCTTAAATTTTGTGTAACTATCAATTACGATTGGTTTTTCGTAGATATTTACCGTTGTTGAGTCTGGTTCAGAACCATCAAGCGTGTAGCGAATCTTTACATTTTTGAGGGTATGTTTCAACGAAATTGGTGTATTGGTTTTAATGATGAAATCTTCATTGACCAAAATTGGTGGGTTGAGTTGCAGAATCTCATTTGGGTTGTCGATTCCTCCCCTATCAAATTTGATTTTTGAGAATTTCTTTCCCAATTCCATTACAGTGGCTTCGTCAATGTTCGTATTCCACACAAAAACTTCTTTTAGTTTCGGTAAATCAAGTATTTTTTGAAGGTTTTCTTTAGAAACTTTCGTTCCTGCCAGAGCCACAGACTCCAAATTCTTGCATTTTTTAAGTTGTTCTAATGAATTTCCTGTAATATCAGTTTGGTTGAGAATGAGTTTTTCGAGGTTCGGAAAATTAGCAATTAAAGCCAAGTCTTCATCGTGTACTGGCATTTTCGATAGATTCAGAATCACCAATTGCTCACCTACTTTCGATAGATTTTCTAAAACTTTTCGGTCGAATTTTTTACTCACAAAAAAATCAGCCTGCAATGCAGGTGAACCAGTAGCCAATGGAAAAACCGAACAAAAAGGTGTATTTACAGCCGACAAATCTGACTCCGAAGGCATCGAGAAAGTATAAACTTTAGTTTCTTTGGCAGTTGTTTTTGCACCGATAAGTTTTGAAGCAATTTTCTTCGTTTCTGAACTTGTCAAGTAGTTTTTGAAGGCTTTTTTTACATCCGCACCTTCGTTTATCCATACCGTCAAGAGAGCAATTTCATCGGTTGTTAATTGTGGTTTGCCTTTCGGTGGCATGTGTTCTTTGTGTTCGAGTGGTAAATTTGCTCGTTGGATAATGTGGCTATTGAGGGCATCGCCCGCTTTCCAAATCAATCCATTTTTTCCACCTTTCAGAATCTTCTCTATACTACTCATATTGAGTTGACCTTTTGTTTTATCATCATTATGACAAGCCACGCATTTGGCTTCGAGAATTGGAAAAATAGCCGCTTTATACATAGGGTCATTTTCCGAAAACTGCGGAGTAGTATCATTTTTTTGCCACGCTTCAAACAGATAATTTTCACCGTGAGTAATTCCCGCTCCGAAATGCCCAGCAATGGTCATGATGCCCAATAAAGTCCAGTTAGAATATGCTTTTTGATTCAGTTTTTCATCAAAAACTACTACTGCATAAGCCAGCAAACTAACAGCAATACCAGTGAATTTATGAAACTTTAAAAGTTGCTCATCGTAACCACCTTCTCTCGATAAAAAGAAACCCATCAATGCCACAATTGCGGCTGAAAGTGCCGTTAGAGTCAGTAAAAGCGTTCGGATAAGTTCATAACTTTTTGTTTCAATTTCATTTTTTAAGAATGAAAAAAGCACCAATAATACCACAAAACCTATCGGCAAATGCAGTAATAAAGGGTGCATTCGCCCAAGCGGACTCATCCAAAGTGGAAGGCTAACTTGCTCTTCAAACACCAGAAAGAAAAGCAAAAGAATATTTAGACTTAATAATAGGTATGATGAAATTTTATAGAAACGGGGCATTGAGTGCTGAGTTCAAAGTTCTGAGTTCTGAGTTCTGAGTTTTACATAGTCACCTAAGCGATTCTGTAGTTTTTCTTGAAACAGAACTCATTGATAATTGTTCATTGATAATTAATTACGCCATTAGTCCAGAAATTACATTTCCTGCCACATCGGTTAGGCGATATCTACGACCTAAGTGCTTGTAAGTGAGCTGTTCGTGATTCAAGCCCATGAGGTGCATAACGGTTGCATGAAAATCGTGAATATGCACAGGGTCACGCACGATGTTGTAACCAAACTCATCGGTTTCGCCGTAAACAATGCCAGGTTTCACGCCTCCGCCTGCCATCCAAATACTATATGCTCTTGGGTGGTGGTCACGACCATAATTATCTTTCGTGAAATTGCCTTGACAATAGTTTGTTCGACCGAATTCTCCACCCCAAATAACCAAAGTTTCGTCCAAAAGCCCACGTTGCTTGAGGTCGGTAATCAAAGCCGCCGACGCACGGTCAACGTCTTGAGCTTGCAATGGCATTTCGTTGGGAAGGTTTCCGTGTTGGTCCCAACCTTGGTGATAAAGTTGCACAAAACGCACACCCGATTCAGATAGTTTTCGAGCCAAAAGAGCGTTGGCAGCATAAGTGCCTGGCACTAAACATTCTGGCCCGTACATTTTTATGATATGGTCAGGTTCTTTCGATAAATCGGTGAGTTCTGGCACGGCCGTTTGCATTCGGTACGCCATTTCGTACTGCTGTACTTTGGCCTGTACTTCGGGGTCACCGTTTTCTTCAAAACCTAAATGATTAAGTTCAGCCAATTTATCCAACATTCTTCTTCGGGCAATTTTATCCGTGCCTTCGGGGTCATTAAGATACAAAATTGGGTCTTCGCCACTGCTAAAAACTACACCTTGATGGGTAGAATCTAAAAATCCATTCGTCCAAAGTTTTGAATAAACGCCTTGCCCATTTCCACGACCACGAGAGAGCAACACACAAAATGCAGGAAGGTTTTTGTTTTCACTACCCAAACCATAGCTTGCCCACGCTCCCATACTTGGGCGATTACCTACTTGAGCCCCCGTTTGCAAGAAAGTAAGGGCAGGGTCGTGGTTAATGGCATCAGTATTCATAGTTTTGATGATACAAAGGTCATCAACGATTTTGGCCATATTCGGAAATAAATCGCTCACCCACGCCCCCGATTGTCCGTATTGCTTGAAATCAAAAAACGAACCCATCAACGGAAACTTGGTTTGATTTGAAGTCATTCCTGTGAGTCGCTGTCCATTTCGGATTGACTCGGGCAAATCTTGGCCCATCATTTTGGTAAGCGTAGGCTTATAATCAAAGGTTTCGAGCTGCGATGGAGCTCCATTCTGAAACAAATAAATTACTCGTTTGGCTTTTGGGGCAAAATGAGGCAAACCCAACGGCAATTGGTCGAGGTTTTCATCGCCTTTAAATAAATTAGGCATCAGCAATGAGCCTAAACCCAACGTACCGATTCCAGCAGCTGCCTTGCCCAAAAAGTGGCGGCGAGTAATGTTTAGTTTATGGTTGAAGAATTCGTTTTGCATATAAATTCAATGATTGAATAGAATTGTTATGTTCGGCTGATTTTAAAATCAGTCGTTGTGAAATGCGTTCTTTGAACGCAACTACGTAAACCTATTTTTTAAATGCCGTTTTAAAAACGGCTGACACTCCGACTAAATTAAAATTTAGCCGAACAGGGTTAAACTTAGGCAATATAACCTCAACTCCTCACAATCGCCTCTTCCATATTAAAAATCATTTGTATGGTTTGCATCAAGGCAGCGGTTGCTGTTTTATCTTTTACTTCTTTGCGTTTGTATTCGCCAATGCTGAGCATTTTATCGGTTTTCTTGGCATTTTTAGTAAAAAAAGCTTTTTCTGATTCAAAATATTGGGTCAGAATATCCAATTCTTTGGCTTTTGGTTTTCGACAAATAATTCGTCGGAATGCCTTTTCGAGTTTAGTTTCCAACGGAATATTTTCCGACATCAGATTTTCTGCTAAAACCCTTGCACCTTCCATTGTTTGAGGGTCGTTCATCATAACCAATGCTTGCAGTGGCGTGTTGGTTCTGCTGCGTTGCACTTCGCATTGGTCACGGTTGCTGGCATCAAAAATAAGCATAGATGGTGGCGGAACCGTTCGCTTAATAAACACATACATTCCTCGGCGATAAAGGTCAGATTCATGGTCTTGCACGTATCTTGCCAAAGTTCCACGCCCCGAAGTAGCAACTTCCCAAAGTCCTTTTGGCTGGTAAGGCTTCACACTTGGGCCACCAATTTCTTCATTCAGCACACCACTACTTGCCAGCACGTGGTCACGCACGTTTTCAGCAGGGAAACGCAAACGAGATGAGCGAGCCAAAAAGATATTTTCAGGGTCGGTTTTTAGGTGTTTTTCTGTGATGGTAGAAGATTGTCGATAAGTAGCCGACATCACGATTTGTTTCACCAAACGCTTGACATTCCAGCCATTTTCTCTAAAATCTACCGCCAACCAATCGAGTAATTCGGGGTGAGAAGGTAGCTCACCTTGCATTCCAAAATCACCCAAAGTTTTCACAATTCCTCGACCGAAAAACGAAGCCCAAAGTCGATTTACATAAACCCTTGCTGTCAATGGATTTCTCGCATCGAGCATCCATTTTGCCAACCCAAGTCGATTTTTCTCTAATTTATTCGTATCGAATGGCATGATTGCTTTCGGAATTCCTACGCCCACCATTTCGCCGTGCGAATCATAATTTCCACGATTCAAAATATAAGTCGGGCGAACTTTCGAGCTATCTTTCATGACCATCACCATGACCTTTGCTGTATCTTTTTTATTGATAAATTTCAAGATGGAGTTTACGTCTTCGGTCGTAATTTTCATATTAGGAGGGTCGGCAAATGAGGCATCAATCGTTCCGAAAAGCCCTTTTTCGGGTACTTGATTGAAGAAAGCGAAGGTTCGGTAATAATCTTTCTGCGAAATTGGGTCGTATTTATGGTCGTGGCAGTGGGCACACTCGAAAGTGAGAGCCAAGAAAGATTTTCCGAAAGTATTGGTGCGGTCGGTTACGTATTCGATGCGGTATTCTTCATCAATTACGCCCCCTTCTTGCGTAATTTTATGGTTTCGGTTAAAACCAGTTGCCAACAACATTTCTTTACTCGGATTCGGCAATAAGTCACCTGCCAGTTGCCAAGTTAAAAATTTACTATACGGATAATTTGAATTGAACGCATGAATCACCCAATCTCGCCACGGCCACATGGTGCGAAGTCCATCATCTTGATAACCGTGCGAGTCGGCATAACGAGCCACATCGAGCCAAGAAATGGCCATTTTTTCGCCATAATGCTTGTTTTTCAACAATTCATCAACAATTTTCTCGTAAGCATTGGGAGAACTATCTTTCAAGAAACGCTCTTGCATTTCGATGCTTGGTGGCAAACCAATGAGGTCGAAACTTACACGTTTTAGTAGGCGTTCCTTATCGGCTTCTTCATTAGGTTTTAAGCCTTTTTCGTCCATTTTAGCATAAACGAAATTATCAATTTCATTTTTCACCCAATCTTCGTCGGCTTCTGGTAATTTTGGTTTTTGTGGTGCAATAAACGCCCAGTGAGGTTTATATTTTGCTCCTTGCTTTATCCATTTGGCAATCAACTCAATTTCGTGTTGAGTCAATTTCAAATTCGATGAGGGTGGCGGCATCAAAACGGCGGTATCTTTAGCAATGATTCGCTGATAGACCTCCGATTGCTCTAAACTCCCAGCCACAATCGCATGGGCTTTTGGATTATCTTTTAGAGCAGCATACGCACCTTCGGGCGTGTCGAGACGTAAACCCGCTTCTTGTTTGCTGACATCGGGTCCGTGGCATTTGAAACAGCGGTCGGAGAGAATCGGGCGGATATGAAAATTATAATCAACCTCGTCGGGAATTGCACTCGTTTCTGCCGCAGAGGAAGAAGTACAATTCCACACGATAATGGCTAAACTTACACTCGTAAGCAGTAAAAACAAAAAAGTTTTAGCCTTAAAAACTACACTTTTCATCGGTTAGTAAAATAGAATGATAGCGAATAGATTGTTGAGAGTATTTTTTAAAACTTTTTAAATGACTATTCTATTCTCAAAAGTTTATTAAACACTTATCTATAAGTCATTTACTGGTTTATGAACATCGAATATAATAAATAGCACTTAAAAAAATAGTTTTTAAAAAATTTTATTAAAGATAGTAAGAAAGAATAAAAAAATAATATTTCTCTAAAAAAAACTTTAAAAACTCCTATTTTTACGGTATCAGAAAAATCTATCCAATCCTAACCTCAATTTTCATGAAAAACACAATCGTTCGATCAGCATTCACATTTGCTACTTTGGCAGGGTGTGTAGGTCTATTTTCTTATAAAAACGTCACTGAACCGCCCGTAAAGAAAACAAAAGCAGTTATTGCTGAAGAAATTAAGCTTCCTGCTGGATTTTCGGCAACCATTCTTGGCACTGATTTAGGAGCGACTCGCCACCTTACGGTTTCAAAAAATGGAGATATTTATGCCAAATTATCAAAACTCAAAGACGGCAAGGGTATTTTGCTCATGCGTGACACCAACAAAGACGGTGTAATTGACGAAACAAAATATTTTGGAAATTACCCTGGTACGGGCGTTACTATCAAAAACGGCTACTTGTATGCTTCTTCAAATACAGGTGTGCTTCGCTACAAACTTAATGAAAAAGAAGAAATCATTGATGCTGAAAACCCCGAAAAAATAGTTGATGGTTTGGTTGACAAGGGCAGAGACAACGCCAAGCCATTTGTGTTGGATAATGCCAATAATATCTACGTTACGGTGGGTTCGTACAACGACCCTTGCCGTGAAAAAGGGACAGGAAAAGGAATTATGCCTTGCTCGATTTTGGATTCGGCCGGTGGTATTTGGAAATTCAATGCTCAAAAATTGAATCAGACATTTTCCGATGGAATTCGCTATGCTACTGGTCTAAAAAATGCTGTTGGAACTGCTTGGAATTCAAAAACAAATACGCTTTTCGCAACCGTTCACGGGCGTGGACAATTCCATGATTTTTATCCACAATATTATACACCTCAGCAAAGTGCCGAGCTTCCAGCCGAAACACTCTACGAGCTTCATCAAGGCGATGATGCGGGTTGGCCGTATATTTACTATGACCAATTTCAGAAGAAAAAAATCGTTGCTCCCGAATATGGTGGCGATGGAAAAAAAACAGGTGGCGAAAAAGCAATCAATCCAACGGTGGCTTTCCCTGCTCACTTAGGGCCAAACGATTTACTTTTTTATACTGGAAATATGTTTCCTGCAAAATACCGCAATGGAGCATTTATTGCTTTTCACGGACAATCGCCCGAATTAAAAAAAGGTTATTTTGTAGCTTTTGTACCTTTTATGGGCAATAAGCCTTCGGGAAAGTGGGAGATTTTTGCTGATAATTTTGCGGGTATCGACCTCGTAAAACCGACTGGCCCAGTACAACACCGCCCTTGCGGACTGGCACAAGGCCCCGATGGAGCATTGTATGTAAGCGATGATTTGAATGGCACAATCTACCGAATTGCTTATAAAAAATAGTAGATAACTATCAGTTAAAAATAAAAATAGGTCTGCACAGAATTGTACGGACCTATTTTTATGAATGTTCAGAAACCAAATATTATCTCGCCGAAAGGATTTCGATGTCGAAAACCAACGGAGAATTCCCAGGAATATCTCTACCAGCTCCAGCCGAGCCATAACCCAACGAAGACGGAAAAATAATTGTCCCTTTTTCGCCAACTTTGAGTTTGGCAATGCCTTCATCGAACCCACCCACTACTTGCCCAACACCCAATCTGAAACTGAATGTACCTGCATCGAATTGTTTGTCGTTTAGTAAGCGACCTGCATATTTTACCGAAACCGTTTGTCCAGTAGAAAGTTTTGCCCCAGCGGCGTTTGGTGAAGTCAGAATAAATCGCAAACCCGAAGCTGTTTTCTCGGTGATTGTTAGATTTTTGCTCTTAATATAGCTTTCGATTTGCTCATCTTCCGTACCCGAAAAGCCATCTTTTTGACATGCTGCCATCATTATTGCGGTTATAATTACAAGAAATAAATTGATTTTAAACATAAAGCCTTTGTTAGTATTAGGTGTTTTTTGAAATAAAGAGTTCAAAATTAGGGATTTTTTTTGGTGAAATGCGTAAAATCTCCTAAAAGCTACTAATTTTGACCTATTAAACGCTCTCAATAAAATATTGATTTCGGGCAGAAGTATAAAATGCCTTTGCCGATTAGGGTTTGTGAAACAGCACATTCCCTTAAAGTTATTTTATCAATTTTTATTGAGAATTTTATGCAAAAACATACAAAAATCGCCGTTATTGGCGGTACAGGCAAATCGGGTAAATACCTTGTAAGAGAACTTATCAAACAGGGATATTCTATCAAATTTCTTCTTCGTCCTGCGGTTAATCGAACAGATACACCCAACCATCCGCTCATCGAAATCATAGAGGGTAATGCCAATGATTATCAAGCGATAAGCACACTCATTGATGGTTGTGAAGCCATTATCAGCACTTTGGGTATGGGAATTCCTGCGAGCGAAAAAACAATCTTTAGCCAATCAACGACCAATATTATTCGGGCAATGAATGAACATCAAATCAGCCGTTATGTGGTTATTACAGGCTTGAATGTAGATACTATTTGGGATAAAAAAAGCGACAAAAACCAAATGGCAACTCGTTGGATGTACGAAAACTTCCCTATCTCGACGGCCGATAAACAAACCGAATATACGCTACTGACAGCAAGCAATATTGATTGGACTTTGGTACGGCTACCACTCATCGAGCAAACCGATGAGCAAAGACAAACCCAAACAAGCTTAGAAGATTGCGATGGCGATAAAATCAGTGCCACTGATTTAGCTCATTTTCTAATTGAGCAGTTGACTGATAAAAATTTCATTCGGCACGCTCCTTTTTTGTGGAGTTTGTAGAGGTTTTACAGTGAGCCGTTTGGCTCACTGTTTTTTGTTATCATTCTCAAAATTTACAAATTTTCAATCAATTGAATCTGAGAAGTATATTCTTTGAATTTTTCATCGGCAGAAATGATTGGAATATTCTCACTCAATGATGTTGCAAGTAATAAACGATCAAATGGATCTCGGTGAGTATCTATTAGTTGTATTCTTTCATATGCTTCAATATGAGAATTTTTCAAACTTAAAATCTCAAAACCATCTTTCAGTAAACAGTTTATTAAATCACTTATTGATAAATCCAATTCTGAAAGCTTACCAATTTTTTGTTTGATGGCTATTTCGTAAAGACTTATCTGACTAACACCAATACTATTATTTTCTAAAATCTCTCGAACCTTAGAAGATAGTTTATTTGGAGATATGACTGACCAAATAAGAATTTGAGTATCAATAATAAAATCCATTACATGTAGTCTTTTAAATCATCTAAAGGTTCATTAAAATCATCGGGTATGTTGTAGCCTTTTCCTGCTAAACTTCCCAGTTTTACACCTTTTTTCTGATTTTTAGGCAAAGTTTCTACCTCCTCCATAAACATAATTACTACTTTTGTTTTTTTGCTGGTTGGAGGAGTTTCGGTCAAAACAAATTGTCCGTTTTCGTAAATACCATTAATAGCCGTGTACATAAGCTTATTTTTTAAAACCCTAAAACACCCTGTACAGTATTTTTAGAGCGTATGTATTTAATTTTTTCTTCGGCAACTCTTAGCACTTGCTCAGAGTTGGTTTCGCCCACGAGGTCGTAGGCAACTCGGTCGGAGAGATACAGCACCAATAACTCCTGCTCATCGAGGGCAAACATTTCGGCCAGCTTCGTGATATGCTCACGGTTGGGGTGGCGAAGGTTTTTCTCAAATTTGGCCAGCGTACTGGTATCAATATCTAACTGAGCAGCTACTTTCCGCAAAGGTAAATTTTGTTGTTCACGGTGCTGTCGTATTACTTCGCCAAAAGTCTTTTTTATGGCATCCATAATTTTTGGAATTTATATTTTGGACAAAAATTGTCAATAAAAATTATTTTTCCAAATTGTTTTCAAAAAAACGTCAATCCATGCTAAACGAGAGTTTAATCATACCTAAATTTAAACTTCCATTTTAAATTTAACCAATCTACCAAAACTAATGAATTCAATAGTAAAATT